>Ga0137374_10000019_pt1 | contig 120830 bp, 177 predicted proteins | sample SagtaG_20_FD_104811 | JGI IMG/M metagenome (GOLD analysis project Ga0137374, IMG submission 104811) | Vadose zone soil microbial communities from Sagehorn Ranch, Mendocino, California, USA - Sage1_R_100_16 metaG | ecosystem: Environmental > Terrestrial > Soil > Vadose zone | place: USA... | reverse complement strand
CATTTATAGCAATCCTTCTTCTTCACCTTCGACTCCATAAAAAATAGTTTCGGTCGCGCCGCGTATTTCTACAATTCCGATAGCACAAGCCCAGCACCAAAATACACCATCATGTAGGCACTCGGTGCTTTTGACCTTTGCCCACCTCGGCCACCGCTCAGGCATAGGACCAGAACCACATCCCGCACAGACCTCGTCTGGTCCAAGGTCGCGGCCAACATTACACGAAGTGCATATCTCTGCACGTTGAGCCCTCTTGTCGCGACGGTACCGAAACGTGCGAGTGTTCCTATTAGGAATATTACCATCTTCATCTAGAAGAAGGTCTGACTTTTTGGCATTACAAGGCTTACAACTCAAAACTAGATTGTCAATATGCCAAATTTCTTCGTATGTCCAGCCATCAGCCTTGCCTCGACTTTGTGGATATACGTGGTCTATGGTGCGCTCTCGCTTGGAGAAGTCTCGTTGACAGTAGCGACATTCATCACCATCTCTATCAATAAGCACGAGCACAAGTTCGGAGCGCGACGGTCTGTGGTGGCGTTCTGCCTCCGCTCTATCGCTCTGACTTTCTTCTGAGATTAGTTCTGTCATTACTGCCTCCTTTCGTCTTCATTCTACCATCCTACCGGCCGGGTGTCAATCAGATGATACGCATGAGTTCTGCAACCATGTCCTGTACGTGTTGCGGAGCCTCAGCAAGTTTGGCCTTTGGAACAACTGTCACATTTGGGCGGTCCCATTTTGCTTTTTCTTCTCGCTCTTCCTTGTCCAACTCTCTGACTTGTTTTTTCAAATCAGCCAATGTGAGCGCATCTGCCATGAGAGATTCTTGTTTGGGAGTATTAGCAACTGCATTATAAATAGCACCGCATACAGCATCAGCCAAATCCTTGTTACCTTTTCTCGGATGGTCAACCTTTCCCTTTTTCTCACGAAGTTCTCTCATCTCTTTTAACAAAGTCTCTTCGTGTGGACCAAAAAGTCTACCGTCATACATCGTTACAAGCCAGTCGTCGTAGTGCTTCTTTGCTACCGACAGAAGGTCTGTCTTCATACCATTTCGTTCTAGGTCCATCATAGTGTCGTGTGAGTTCCAACGGTCGAAGGTGACAAGTTTGATATCAAACCCTCTACGACGAACGGCCTTAATATACTCTACTACAGATGAGAAGTCAACAGTCTTTTGTTTGGTAGGTGTCCACCATCTGATAGCGTCTACAACAACTAATGGTAGATATTCAACTAGTTCACTAGCGGGAATTTTATAAGAAATCCATTTCTCAACATGGCCCATTGCTACCGCACACTTATCATGCTTCTGGGCTAGGTCAACATGAATAAAGTACGTTGTATCTGCTTTTGGTGTGAACTGAGGGTGAAAGATACCGTCGCCATCAACGCCGTTCAACCTAGAGAACGCATTCTCTGCTGCCTCCATATTACGGAAGAAGCCTCGTGTAACATTACTTGGCATACATGCGAAACGCCCAAGTGCGTCACCTAAATCATCAAAGAAGTCATCTGTAAGGTCTTCTATAGTACGTGCTGGATTCATCAGCCACGATGGTAGCCTCAATGCGAATACTCTAGGACGTGAGTATTTGATGATATGGTCTACTTCATAAGTTACATCAATTTCATTACCGGGCGTGCCATCTGGCAAATCAGCATCGCGCTTCAAGCGCTGTGTAATAATCTCCGTTTCCTTCTCAGCAATGACATCGTTATACTTCTTTTGAATAAAGTCATCCTCGTGTCTAGGAAATGACAGAAGAACCAATTTACCAAAATCTGGAAAACGCGATGAAACCGAAGCGCGATACATCTTATAGATAGCCCTAGAAGTCTTTTGTAGTTCGTCGCCTTCCTCAGCATCATCCGGTGCCTCTGCGAAACCGGCAATCTCATCGAGTATTACCATCAAGGTGTTATATCCCTCAAACGCCTCTCTCTCAGAGTGACCAGAATAGACATTAATGTTCTTATCAAACTTGACGCTACCGGCCTTGTCGACATACTTACCTTCAAACCACTTACACTTTTCAATCTTGTTCATGAAGTTCTCGAAGAATACTCGTTGTGCCTGGTCTGCGTTGATAGCAATGTTAATAATATCGATAGAGTCACCGCTGCCCTTGCCATAATATTCAGCAGGGTCTTTAAGACAAAGCAGAAGATACACAACATAGGCCACAGCGATTGTCGACGTAAAGTCCTTACCGCCGCCCTTACCAATCTGCATGATGATTTCTTTACAAGTGTGACGCCAGCGCTTTTCTGCTGCCGCCTCATCGCCATCATAAAGTGCAAGTAGGGTTTCTTTGCGGTAAATCTGAGTCATAGCATTTGCTAGAGAATACTGTGGGTCGCTGAGACCTTTTAGGTTAAGAAAGTCCGGTGAGGTAACAAATGTTTTAAGGTCTACAGGCTTTCCGGTAGACTCATCGACCATATCTTCATCGAATACATCCCCTGACAGTTTCTTAAAAAGCCTACGTGCAAAATCATTCGCCATGAACAACCACTACGTTACCGGACATTTCTTGTTGCAAAGGACCAAGAATCTTTGCGGTACATGCGCTACATAGATGCTCTTCTAGAAGATTCATAACACGGTCATACTTATCTTCCATCTCAACCAACTGGTCGCCAACATCTGCGGCGTCTAGCAATCCAGACTTCTGTAGGATATCTATACGGTCTTTTTCCAACTTAGCAATTAGGTCGATAGCGCCCTTCTTCTGAGAAAGCATCTGAGAGCGAGTCATCGTCTCTTTAGAGCCTTTTAGGTCATCAACCTCTTCGATAATCTCATAAGCCTTCTGAATAAGCATTGAGTAATGTTCATCCATTGTGCTTATGAGTTCATCAACACGGTCCTTCATCGCTTCTGAGCCTACCGCCGTCGCCTTCCATTCATCTATATGATTAAGTACGTCAACCCTACGAATGCCTAGTTGCCTGGCAATCTTCGTAGGGTTAATGTTTTGAATATAAAGTTCTACAACAGCGTTCATCTCTTCATAACGCACTTGTTCTACCGGTAATAAACTCATCGCATACCACCTGCTTCTGCCTTCATGGCGCGCAAATCTGCATAAATTTCTTCCTGAACCGCCACCACATCATCTGGGTATCCCGCGTTTGTGAATACATGACCTAAAATCATATAATCACAGTATCCAATGGCAGCCATGACCTGCGGGCGCTTATACTTTACGTACGGCTCAATCAAAACAAGAAAGTCTCTTACGTCTTGTAGAGACGCCTTAGACCATCGGTAAAGCCTCTTCTTGCCGTATCGGTCATAGAACATCTTATTCCCACCAAAAATGGCATGCAAAAAATCAATGCTCTCTTCATCAGACATTTCTACCGAAACTGAGAGACTATAACGATATCCGCCAGTCTGACGAGAGCGCCTAGCAAATGAAATACACCCTTCTCCATCAAAGAGGCCTGCGGTATAGGATAGGTCAATGGGACTAACCATTAGCGCATCAACCCATTTGTTGAGGACGGTGCCCAAGTAAGCCCAGTGAATGATATGGTGCGCTTGAGTTGCGTGCAGCACTCTCTACATGACTGAATGTCACGATGTGCTATTTTCACGTTTCTTTCTTCTGATGTATCACATTGAATACATTTGTATGTATAGGTTGGCATGTTTCAATTATACCACGTCCGCCAGCAATGTGCGAGCGACAACTGCATCGGCGTAGTCAGCGATATCATTAATACGATTACGCTTGTCATTGTATGGCATATTCCATGGTCTATTGATAAGATAAGCGTCCGTACCGGCCGCTTTTAAAGCATCGTAGTTTTGTAAGTTATCTTCTACAAACATATCTGTAGGAACACTAGTCTTATCATGAGAGAAGTGAATTTCATCAATTATATCTATTACTGGATGTAGCCACTTATATGTATTCAACTCAGCATTGCCAGGCGAGCCCTGGTAACGATGTGTGATAATGATAATCTTATGACCCATCTCCTTGATGATTCTCAATGACTCAAAGAAGTTGGGCCTAGTCAGATGCCTACCAGGTCCGAATACAAAACCGTCGTCTACACCATCATCGCAGTGGCTATTAAACTCTTTTCTGTCCATGCCATTCCATTGTTCGTGAAAGTTCCAAGATAGGCATGCTGAGTCTGGCATGGGTGATACCTGCATGCCAATTGAGCATAGATAATCTCTTACAGATTCTGCAAAGATGTATCCGACACCATCTAAGTCTATACCTATTCTAAGTTGTTGTTGCATAGTCCCACCCCTTGTACCGTCCGAGAGCATATTCATTCATAATTAATGCTTTCCACTCTTCTAGAGTACCATAGTTTTTAAGGAACAAACTGAAATATGGATAATCCAAAGCCTCGGTCTCACTAGGATGGTCTGATTGAGCCTTGACACCTATACGGTCAATTCTCCAAATGTGTCCACCGCGAGAACGGACGGCCTCAAACTCATTAAAGAACCTAGCATCAGAAACTACTACTCTGGCATCGTCATCGAGACCAGCGAGTGCAGCATCAATCCAAATAGTATCCCATAATGTCTGTCTACCGGCTTCCGTACCGAGCCTTTGAAGTAGCCTTCTAATCTCTGGACCATATACAGTTTCTTTATATCCCTGCCAACCATAGGCATCAATTACTTGTTGTAAAAGTAAATAATATTTATTATTTTTTCCATGTCCATCGACATCACGACCAATGACTAATGGATTCAAAGCATATAGAACATCTCGCAACTTGTCTGCAAATGCTACCTGTACGAAGCCAAACTCATTAACTAAGACGCTTGCAGCCTCATCTTTACCGGCGCGCGCAAACCCTGACAATGCAATAATTTCCATTATACTAGACCACTTACTCCTACGACGACACCGCAGCCAGACCTAGTCTGCACAATAGCATCGTACAAATTTCCTCTGCCATCTTCGATGACGACCTTTGCATCAATTGGCAAGTCTTTAAATTCACCATTGATGATTGCCCTTCTATTAGGCAATTCGTGCACAATCTTATAAACCTTCACTCTAGAACCCTCTGTCCGCGCTGATTGGTACGATGCAACCATTCATGAACCGCAATAGTTTCTTCCGGATACTCCCGCTCAAGATTTGGATACTCACCATATCCAAAGTCTGTAAAGTGAATTGGATTGAATACATTCCTGGGATAAAGCACTACGTCGCCGGTATACTCAGAAATGGCCTGCATGATGAGTTGTACACCTGTAGTAGCATTCATGAAAGCGCCTGGCATATTGAAGTACCGGCGCGGAAGAATATCTACAATCTTAGCAAACAGCGGATGATTCGGTGGGCAGTACATAGCCATATTAACAGCATGTACGTCGTCTTCCATAGCGAATGCTGCGCTATGCATATCTTGGTTTAATACCGCCAACGGCTTTAAAGGCTTTAGGTCTGTATTAAAATACCATCCGCCATACTTCCAGCACAGTTCGTAGTCGATAACATCAGCAACTTGTGTATAATATGCTATCATGTCTGCGCCAGGCTGTTGAGACTTATTGTATAGGTCTTGAAGTACAGGCGTATTCCACCATTCACTATCCATAATCTGCTCTTCGTTCCAATCGTGAAGAACAAACTCAGGATTCAACTCTCTCCACATATCCCCATACTCTTCATATCGCTGCGGCATCGTAGAGCCGAGCCACACTCTGTGTATAAGGTTAGACATTCTCAGCCAACTGCCTGTATCGCTCCAACAGATTTGTGTGGTTCAACAGGTAGTTGCGCTGTGGGAAGAATGAGAAGTGAGAGATTAAAGAGTTAGGCACAATAACGTTTGGGCGATTCTGGTTATATGGCTGCTCAATAGTATGCCACGCCTCTTCTTCACCTGGGACGCCATCTACATAAGCCTCTACCGGCGTTGCAAAGCATGACACTGAGAACTGGTGTCCTGCTGGTAACATAACACTGGTGTGCATATATAGATGGTCTACTAGGTCCTGTTCGATACAGTCGAGAAGGTGTCTATGGATGTGCTCCGCAAACTGAGCGTCAGCCCAGCCAACCGGGTCCATACAGTGATTTCCAACTATACCCCACCAAGACGGCATCTGCTCTCCCTGCTGTAAGTAGAATGAACATACTGCATTGTTCCAGATAAGCGGGAACACCGCGAATGGGAACTTGTTCTGCAATCTGTATGTGACTAGGCGCTCGATAGCATCCTTTTCAATCCACACAATGTCATCATCCATACGTACCAATACCGCGTCAGAATCATCTTTGTAATACTGATAGAACCTGCCAGTATTCATTTGTTTAGGATGAAGCACCGGACCCTCGGGACGCTCAAACGTCTTAATCCAGTCGTGCTCCTTAGCAAGACCATAACCGTAGTCACGGTCTGACTGCTGGTCCTCATCGGTATTCATCCAAAGGTGCCATTCGTCTATTACGCCATTCTCGTAGTCACGCTCTAGATACTTAAAAAGCAAAGAGGCAGTAAGTTCTCTACCCCACGGTGTGAATACTATAACTTTCTTTCCATCAATCATACGCCCTGAGTCTCCTTAAACCAAGCAACTGTACGCTTCAATCCATCTTCTAAACTGACGAAGTCAGCCTTGGAAATACCTAGCGGTGACAAAGTATTTGGATTAGCAAGCACAACACCGCCCACTTCCTCGCCCGGACGCATAGGTGAATGCTCAAGAACAGAACTTGAACCTGCAACCCTGATGACTGTCTTAGCAACCTCATTAACAGTGATGGGCTCACCATATCCTACTTCGAACGGTGTGCTATAAATCTTGCCATCTACCGCGTGCTCCATTGCGGTGGCAAGAACCTTTGCTACATCCTCTACAAAAATCATATCAGATATCTGCATGCCATCGCCATAGATACCAATGGGCTCATTGCGAATAGCAGCGTTGATAAATGCTGGGGTAATCTTCTTTACCTTAGAAGACCCGTAGGGAGGGAATGAAGTCTGGCCAGGGCCGAAGCAGTTGGTGGGACGCACAATATTAATCTGCGTGCCACATTCCTTGTTGAACATAGCGACAAAGCGTTCGATAGTGTTCTTAGAAATGGAGTATGTATTGTTCATCCAGTAGTTTCCTACCGCAATATTAACGCCGGGAACACCATACTGCGCTGCGGCCTTCAAGATGTTAAGGCCACCTAGAATATTGGTCTCGGCTGCGGGTGTAGGATTCTTAATAGTCTCCTGCGTGCCCAGCACACCGGCCAAGTGTATAAATGCATCTGCGTGAGCAAACGCTTCGGTAACAGAAACAGCGTCACGAATGTCGCCCAATGCGAACTCGGAGCCTTCTGGTCGGACGTTCAAGTCCCTTGTATCAAAGATAATGACCTTGTGGCCTCTACTAATTAGTTCTCTTACTGTGTACTGGCCAATAAATCCTTGCCCACCGGAAACTACTACCTTCATAATGCTCTTTCTGTTAATTGTACGTGTGATGGTGCTGCCCAATCATATCCAACGATATCTGCGGCAATCGGTAATGGAGCATAACCCTTTGCTGCGCCTCTGTGAGCCTGTTCATAAATCCAACAGTCTACCGGGCCGTTAATGCCGCGTTCGTGCGCTAGTTCTACAAGTCGCTGGCCACCCTTACGGGAGTATACCAATGATACCATACCATAGCCCTGATAGACAAGTGAGGCCATCAGATTGCCAGGAATCTTGTAAATTGAGTCATCGGCGGTCTTATATCCATTAACCCTGAGCACTCCGTCCTCAGTATGGTCGGCATCATATAAATAGTCTTGCAATTGATTCTCTGGAACCCACAACGCTGCGAAGTCCCAATGTTCTGGTAATTCTGACATAAACTCTTCAAACTTACTAGTAAAAGTCTCATCTACTATAGCGTCATCTTCAAACACTATTAGTGGACCATGTTCTGCTGCTTGACGCCAGCGGTCATAGTTAGAAAGCCAGACTCCCAATTCTCCAAGTTTGGCGTTCCAGTGTTTTAACTCTAGACCCTTTGTCTCTATAGCATCTACCGGATTGTATGCACGGGCATCGAATGCTGGTAGTGGCAGTTCTGGATAATGAACATGCTCGCGTATGGCTTTCTTATATTCTACCCTGTCGCTGTCTGGCAGCGAGATGATTCCAAATTTCATAGTTTATGTATCCTTGCCCAACGCCTAACCGTCATATGTGATATTCCTAGTTCTTCTGCCACCTGTTCGGGTGTCTTCTTTAGCGTCCACAACTGACGCTGCAACCATTTCTTACTTTCATATAATTTCATACTACCGCCTCGTCAACTGCTCATTAGTGTAAAAAGCAATTCCAACAGCATCGCCAACATTGTCAGAACCTGATTCAATTTTGAAGTACTTTCTAGCGAATTCCAACGTGCGCTGCTTTCGCATCTTACGTCCCTCGTTCTGGTACCATGAGTCTTTATGACCCGGACTATTCGTGCGCAACTGCTCTTTTTCATCTTTCTTAAGATTAGGATTCCCTATATAAGACTGCCATGTTATAGGAGCGACGGTAGATACTTCCATTTTGTTCTGCATCAAAACAGACAATACCGCGCCGAAGACGTAACTAAGTTTAATGGTAACCTGGCTAGATTTGCCTGCAATGGCGGCTTCCATGCCAACATAGTCACCAACGAGAACTCCATTGTCTACAAGCATCTGTGTTTTCAACCTGGCGTCGTTCAATCTTTCGTAGATATTAGAGCCAGTAAAGAATACCTCTCCACAAGTTGCAGGTTTACTATCATCAAAGATAGCGAAGGCTAAACTGTGTGTAGAACAGTCTATACCAATTACACGACCTGCTTTGCGTTTGGTAAGTTCAGTAAAGTTCATATACTAAGTATATACATGAAAACGTTCAGAGCCAAATTACTGATGCTACTAATTCTGCTGTTGACCTACCGGCCTCTCCGCGCTTAGTTGTTTCGCATGCTCCACAGATAGTGGACTCATTATATCTAGACAATGATGTTTGGCATATATTACATACTCGCTTCTTACCGCGTCTAATTGCTGCGCGCTCGTGATACTTCTCCATAATCTTACGATTAGTCTCAATTCGGCAGCATTCGTTAGTGCAATACTTTTGATTGTGTGTGCCCTTCGAGAAAGGTTGTCTACAAGACTCTCTAGCGCAGTTAATTACTTGCCCAATCATTGAATCACCCCCTGTCTTGTCACTTTGGTACTTCCAAGACCGGGAGCATTACCGCGCCCTCTTCGTCCTCCCAACAATGCTTCTTGAATGGGCATGTTTTGCATACTACTGACTTCTCAGACTTGAAAGGCCGTTGAGGCAGAGTTCCCTCTTGCCAGTTTGCATATACCTTATTCATCCAATCAAATGTGTCTTCAACTAATTTCTTGTTATCGACGTTCCATGTGACAGGCATAATAAGCAATTGTTGAGTGTTCTTATTTTCATATAAGAAAAAGCCCTTGTTCAATCCAAGGACTTTCATATAAATCAAGAGTTGTATCAAATGGTATCCTGCTGGGGTAGACTTAGCCTTCTTAGAGACATAGGACTCAGTGGTGGTAGTTTTGATTTCTCCTACCGCCTCTTCTCCCTGCCATTTAATAATGAGGTCTGCATATCCAAAAATAGGTGGCATATCTGGCTGGTCGTCGGTAACAACCTTTCGCTCTTCCTCAACCAAGATACCTGTATCTCTGAATACCTTCTGAATCCTAGCATGGGCCTCAGTACCATATGCCATACCGGCAACGCCTACGGCGTCTGTATTTTCCTCGCGCATTACACCACCAGTAAATGCATAGAACCATTGGCGAGGGCATGTACCACTTCCATAGCCAAGCCCAGACGGTGCAAATGACTTCTTTGCTCTGTCGCTCGGCTCGCGCCTACCCTTTAGATATGCGTCGTTAATCAAGTCTGCTAGCCTTTGCGCATCGAATCTCTTCGATGCCAATGTGGGCTTCTGTAAATCTACTATTTCACGCAATGCTATCCTCCAAATAAGTAATCATTCTTTTAATGCTTTCAATATCATCTTTCATCTGGCCCATCGCGCGATTACAATTTCCACACATACATGTCTCAAAACGTTTGATGCTCCCTTGCTAGTATTTTTAAAGTTTGTGCCATAAGGTTACATTGCTCTGAAGCATACATATAAGCGTTTTTCTTAATGTTCTCAGAACTGCCAACCTTACCGGTATGAATCTGCATATATACCAGCGCTTGCATCTTAAACTTGAATGCATATGCTTGCATCTGAATCATGGCTTTCTTGGCTATAGCGACCGGTACATCAGGATTTGCAATACATTTCAATGCTAGTTCTAATGCAGACTGTAGTTCCTCATCGCCTACCGCCGCATGTAGGTCAATAAAGTCTTGAATGCCAGAGACATACTCTAGCGGATGGTCTTGCTCAGCCATTCTGTCCTCCCGTGCGAGAACGGTACTCATATGTGCCGTTGGCGTCATCATCTGAGATTCGGTAATACTCTTCTACCGAGCCGTCTGCATAGGTAAATCTGATGTATCCACCAATCTTATTTAGCAGTGTGTCTTTTTGTCCGTCCCTAACACCGCCTGAAAAATTAATCCTGTAGTGCATCTTCCTCTGCTTTTCTAAGTCTAATATAATCTTCAATAATATGCTCTGCTACAATCCATAAGCGTGTCTTTGAGTTACCGGAGCCAAGTATTACTTTGATGGTGGGCTCGGTATGGCCGTTGCGTATTGCATCGGTACATATTTTAGCCCATACATCTTTACTGATTGAGAATGATTTCTCATACTCTTTATAATCAACCGTAAATATATCAAGGATAGCGTCACCCTTTTGGTAATTACCACGACCTGAGTTCTTCTGAGCCCTGGCACCGTCGCGTTTAACCTCGTTTGCCTCGCTCATAATTCAATATTCTTTACAATGTTTGTAAAACCACATGCATCACAGTCCCAAATCAACCATTCTTTTTCTGGATAATAGGTACCTTCTGATGATACAAAGAAACAGTACTCACATACAAGTGTGCTATTGGATATCGCAATGGGCTCATTACTATCATCGTTGCTTGGAGTAGCCGCTTTATTCTTCTTACTAAATGGATTTGGCAAGAATCTCTCCGTAAATCTTTTCTTCAATATCTGGGTTGCTGCGTAGATATTCTACCGCCTTGATTCTGCCTTGGAAGCGCTCGTCTCCAATGGTATACCATGCGCCACCCTTCTTAACTATGCCCATCTCTACACCGAAGTCAATTATCTCACCGACACGGTCAACGCCCACAAAGTCGCCCTTAAAATACATGTCGTATCTGTTGGACTCATTCATACCGGGGCCTCTGTTCTTTTCTACAGTCCACACCACAGGGCGTCCTACAGGCTTCTCGAAGATAAGGTCACCTTCGGTAACCTTACCCTTGATGGCTTCTTTCTCGGAAGGGTTGCTCCATAGTTTTATTGTGGTTGAGTTCATGTGCTCGACAGCCTTACCACCCATAGGAGTTAGGCTTGCGCCATATGAACCAATCTGGTTACGTACCTGAGAGATTAAGATGAGGGCGGTATGCTCGTTAATGCTGTTAAGCATGTTTACCGCAGTTCCCATATTCTTAGAGAATGTACCAATCTGGCCGGTATCGGCTAGACCCTTCATCTCACCATCTACAAAGTACGACTGTGGAAGTAATACTGAGATAGAGTCTACGACCAATACATCGATACCAGCCCTGATGAAATCGTGTCCTGCATCAGCCATATCTGCAATAGAAGTAATTGGAGATATTAACATTTGCTCTGGATTAACGTTATGTCTTGTGGCCCATGCTGGGTCAAAGTTTCTTTCTGCATCAATCCAAGCCACTGACTTACCGGCTCGCTGCGCATTTGCTGCCAACCCAAGCGCCATCAATGTCTTACCGCCTGAACGGTTGCCCCAAAGCGTTGTCTGTCGTCCGTAACCTATTCCACCAATGGCTCTATTTAGTCCTAGGCTTGGGGTTGCGAGAGTTTCAATCTTAACTTCGGAAGCCCTGCGAAACATTGCTGCTGTCTTTGGATTCAATTTGGCTAGCAACTCATCAATATTATCAGTCATGTAAGCCTTTCTTTACTCATACAATTATACCACAGAACGGCCGGTATTGCTACCGGCCGTCGCTGTTATCCCCATCTGTGACCGTGAAGCGGTGGTCTTTCCTCGTTCGTTTGCATCTTAGAATTTATAGTTTCTTCGAGATTGTCTGTTGCCTCTCCATCTGCAACCAATTTCTCATGAAGACAGAATGCTCTGATATAGATATCTGCAAATTCCTCTGTTACCTTTTGTTTTCCTTGTCTCTTTCTAAGAGCCTCGGTGACCTCTGCTACCTCTGTAACAATAAGCATGAGTTTGGCGGCATACTTATCCATCATCTCTGGTTCTTTCCAGAAGCCTTTTAACTTACTAGTTGCATGGGCTCTCTGAGCCATCTTCTTTAGAATGCCAGTCACTCGTCATCCTGTCTCTGGATTGAAATGACTAACTCATCTGTGAAGTCATCGTGATATACACGTACCGCGCCGCCATCTGGTAGGCCGCGCGTGACTATTTCATCAGAGATTCTAACCTGTTCATTTGGTAGTGTTAATAGAATCAATCCTATGAGGGCCACTATGCCCTCATCATTAATATTTGTACTCATTTAATATCCTTTACCCAGTATGCGCCGCCACGAGTCTCTGCAAACTGCACCTTGACCTTTGCTGCGGTAGCACATGGAATCATTGCTTTGTCAATCATAGATGCGAAGACCATCGCAGAAGTCAAATTCTTATCTGCATCTGTGAATATAGCCTCGCCCATCTTCTCGCCCTTTTTCGTATGCCTGGTGTTGAAAGAGATACAACGATATTCTCCATCTTTTAGGTCAAGCGTCTCTTTTTCAAGATACTTACCAAAAGACCCACCTTGGCCGTTCAAAATGTCATCTGTAGTAATGTACCTGGCGATGCGATTATTACTAATGAGCATGACATACATCTTGCCCTTTTCAATGGGAATATTTTGACTTGCAAAACTACCGGCGCTGCCAGACTCATCCACCATCTCAACCAGAGCCCAGCCGTGACCTACCTTGATATTATAAACCATGGCGCATACCACGAATGCCTCATCCTCAGTATACTCTGTTAGGTTGCGGAATTGCAACTTAACGTGTGGGTCCAAGTCTTTAGACTCGAATGCAGGGATATTGAGATATTCATAAAAGTTAGAACGCTCATCGCCGGTACGTGGATTATCCTCGAAAGCCGCCGCTCCTATCTTATTCATAGCGTCGATAGCCCTAGAGTTAATACCGGAGCCCTTTGTCTGGCTTATTTCTAACAGTCTTTCATATGAAGGGTAAGGGCCATTGTCAATAATCTTGTTACCGACCTTGCCGCTGATATACTTAATAGAGGACAGACCCATTCGGATAGCGCCATCTTCCACGCGATTATTGATATCAGATGCATTGACATGTGGTAGTCTAACCTGTACGCCTAGTCTCTTTGCTTCCATCAATGCAAACATAGCCTTGACCTTTACATCTGTACCAGACAAGTTATTCATAAGGGCACACATATATTCTACCGGATAGTTTACCTTGAACCATGCAGTCCAATATGAAATCATAGAATATCCAACAGAGTGAGCGCGGTTGAACGCATAGGCTGCTGACTTCTCTAGGTCGTCCCACACAGCCTCTGCCTTACGCTCACTAATCTTCTTGCTTGCTCCCTCGATAAAGGCTGGCTTCCATATCTGCAAATCCTTTAGAATCTTCTTAGAGATAGCCTTACGCACCTTGTTGGCGTCACCCATTGATATACCAGCAAGTTCAGTACACAACAACATCTGCTGCTCCTGAAACAGAATCTGTCCGAATGTCTCTTCCGTAAAGTACTTTGTGTCGGCATGGATATAGTCGAAGTTACCAGTCTTCTTACCTTTCATATAATTCTCACCAACACTTGAATCGGCGGCGCCGGGTCGGACCAGGGCGTTAGAAGAAACTAGGTCTTCGAAGTTCCACACGCCACCCATTGCTAGAATGGTATTGGTATAAGGTCCACCTTCACACTGGAATATACCCTTGGTGTGTCCTTGAGATAACATCTCATATACCTTTGGGTCATCTAATCCAGCAAAGTCCACATATGGGTCAATCTTTTTACCGGTTCTCTCATATACCGTTTCGATGGTTTCCAAGATAACTGTCAGGTTGTTAAGTCCAAGAAAGTCATACTTAATAAGCCCGATGTCGGCTGCCTCGTTCATGTCTACCGCGACGACGGGCACACGACCCTTTGCTTCGTCGCTAGGGTCCACTCTGGTTTCCATCGGCACATAGTCCTCGATAGGCACCTTGCTAATTACAGTGCCACCAGCATGCATGCCTGTGCCCTTGATACGACCCTCTAGTGCGCGTGCCAACTCAAGAACCTCTGGATACTTCTTACGGAACTCTGCTGTGCCCTCACTAGTCGCATAGATATCCAGTACAGGAAAATCTGGGTCTTCTGTTAGGCCCTTCGTAGCGCGATTTACTTCACCAGTAGGAATCTTGAATGCAGAGGCTGCGGCCTTAATAGCACTTTTACCACGGAAGTAGTTGAACGTCATAATGTTAGCAGTATATCCATACTTACGGCTTACATATTCCTTGACTTCATACCGGCGCTTGACTTCAAAGTCAACATCAATATCAGGCCAGTCGTCACGCTCTGGGTCAAGGAACCGGAAGAACAGCAACTTGTATGGAATTGGGTCAATATTGGTAATGAACAGAGAGTAGTTCACCAAAGATGATACGCCAGAGCCTCTGCCGGGACCAATGAAGATTCCCTGTTCTCTAGCCCAGTTTACAACATCGGCTAGAATAAGAAAATATACTGCGAAGCCCTTGTTCTTGATAATCTCTAACTCATGCTTAAGACGCTCTATATATTCTGGATTATCAGCAAGGCCGCGCTCGGCTAAGCCCTTCATCGATAGACGCCTCAACTCGGCATCCAAATCCTTGATACTTGCATCTGGTGATGGCAGTAGGTCGAGAGCCTCGTAATATGGATAGTTACCAATCATCTCTGCTACTACGTTGGTGTTAGCAATAGCCTCTGTACCGCGCGACTGTGCTTCCAGCATTGCCATCTGCTCCGCAGCAGAACGAAGATAAATTTCAATCTTCTCGAAGTTCATCTTCCTATCTGGATATAGATAGTTGAATCGCTCCAAGTAGTCCATAGTCTGTGATTTTGAGAAGTCAAACCCGCTCTTTACCTTTGGTTTAGTAGAAAGGATAAGCATTGCGTTTTCAATCCATAGGTCTTCTTTTCTGGCATAGTGACAGTCAGAAGTAATTACCGGTAGCGTATTAGTTTCTTCAGCCAAACGGTACAGTCCGTCGTTGATATACTTAGGATTGTGACCCTGAACCTCGATAAAGAAGCGGTCTCCCATAATGCTCTTCAAGTGAGTCGCTGTCTTGAGCGCGCGGTCGTAGTCTGGCACATTGTCATTTTCAGTTGTGAGTGCCGAGGCAAGCAGCCCACCAAGACAACCAGATAGTACAATGATATCCTCGTTATACTCTTCAAGTAGGTCCATATCGATACGTGGCTTAGAATAAAAGCCAGAGGTCCACGCCTCACGCATCATAATGTTCATATTCTTAAGTCCATTGCCATTCATAGCCAATAGACCAATATGGTTGAATGTAGATGTGCCGTCTTCGCGCTTATTATTAGAGCGTCGGTCAAAACGGTCGGTAGCGGAGATATAAGCCTCAACGCCTAGAATGGGTGTAATACCGGCTTCGGCAGCAGCGCCCTGGAAGTCGCGGTGGCCGCTCAGTGTACCGTGGTTGGTCTGCGCAAGATGCGACATACCAAGTTCTTTTGCTCTAACCATATATTCTGCTGGTGTATTCAAACCATCAAGAGCAGAATAGTGGTCGTGCAAGTGAAGTTCACAATATTGCATTTTCTACTTTCTCTTTGGAGGGCGAGTGCCCTGTTTCATCTTCATAAAGGCTGCGAATACTACCGCGCCCGTTACTCTGCGCTTGCCCATTTTCCAATGGAGCGCTGTCACTTCTCTATGACACTTTTGACATAATGGCCTAAGGTCACTCATCAACTCATTACCGCCGAACCTAGCGTATGTTAAGTGGTGTACTTGAATTGGCCCACGGTATGTCTTACATACATAACAACGTTTACCATAACGAGAGAAGACTTGGTCCCTTTTCAGGGACCAAGTCTTACTTCTCAAATATTTGCGATAATGCTCAGTTACCAAGATTCCGTGGTACTGGTGGCTGAACTAGCGCTCTCGCTTACCGCAGGAGCAGAAGCGGGAGCGCTGGAACCCTTGTGATAGAATGCGTTCTGTGCTGCATAGTCAATCTCCGGTAGAACCTCCAAAACGTCTACTAGTTGATACTCTGAAATCGGAGTAGCAGTCTTAGGTAGGTCTTCGACCGGAATGACGTTGTAAGAAGTGTCATTGAACCCCTTACCCTTACGGGTAATCTGGAATGTCTTTCCAAGAATGGTGTTCTTAGAAGCCTTAGCATTCAAGAAGAACGCGGACAGTGCGTCATAGATACCATTGTAGGTAGACTGCTCTAGCAGGTACACAACACCGCCAGTAGCGTCGTCCGGAAGGTCGGTAGTGAAATACTTCTTCTTCTCCTTACCGGCAACCTTCTCGGTAACTTCACGAGGCTCACCAGCAATTACATTGATGGTGAACTTCTCCTTCTGCTTCCAAGCCTTACGCTCTTCCCAGTCGATTGCGTACTCTTGAACTCTGTCGCAACCATAGCACGCGCCCTGGGAATCTATGGTGCACGTTGCTGCGTTCATGAATCCATTCTTAACGTCGTCGCCGTTGTTGTGGAAGATATGGACTACACCCTTACCTACTTCGGTAGAGTAGCCATCGGCGTCTGCGTCCATTTCCTGAGCGAAACGAACTACGGCAGAATCGCCATCTGTTTCTAGAGCAAAGCGCTGTACGCGGGGCTTTGCTGCCTCTTCGCGGCGAGTCTCTTCGGCTGCCTTGCGCTCCTGATATTCCTTTAATCCTAATGCCATTTTATACCTCTTCTACGGATTACCCGTGTTATATTAGTCGACTTACCCGACACTCTATTATACCACGACCGGCTGCATTAAGCAAGCAAGTCCATGTATTCATAGTGAGAGATAACATTGCGTAGGCTTTGTCGAATCTCATCATCTGTCATCGCTCTTGCATCTTTCACGTTCCTAGCATATATATCTTTGTCATCATAATTAGCCCATGATATACGCATTCTGGGTAATTCTTGTGCTATCTTCATACCAAGTTCTCTACCTGGCGCGTGTCCTTGACACATATCAAAACCCTGCTTCAAACACTTAGAGCAGCGAACGGGGAAGGTCATTTCTCCATTGCCTTTATTCTCATTGTCAGTCATAATGATAACATGACTAAAGTGTCTATTCAACAGGTCTTTTTGATATGTACTTAGACTACCCCCGAGCAACGCGCCGGTATTAGGATAGCCTGCTTGATGTATAGCCATAGAGTCAAAGGTTGCTTCTGTTATGATTATGGTTTCATACCGACGGGCATTCTGTAGATTCCAGATAATTTTTGACTTATGGAATCCGGTACCGTTTGGCTCTGCTCCATAGTTCTTAAACTCTTTGCCTACTAGACTCCTGCCAACTAATCCTACCGGGCGGGACTTATGGTCGTATGCTGGTACCACAATCATATCATGTGGGCGGTATATATTTGCTCCGTATGCGGTTGACGCAGGAGTGAATCCCACATTGAAATGTTCCATAGTGTCTAACTCGAAACCACGACCTTTCATATAATTCAATGCATCTTGGGCCTCCATGAATCTCTCGTGCATCTTGTCGATGGCTGCATGTGGAAATTCTTTTAGTTCTACTTCCTCTTGTTTGATAGAATCAAACTTGTTATGGAATGACTCACCAGACTCTCCCTTGGTGCGTATAACAAATCTCTTTGCACTAATATTGTCAAGACCTTTTAGGTCTTTAGTAAGACGTTCTAAAGTTAGTCGGTACTCCGTACCGATTGCGCAGGCTGGATTAAAACAGATAGAATATCCATGTCGCTTGGACGTGCTGAACGCTGGTGAATCTGTGTTGCCGTGATATGGACAGAATGACAGGAAGTCGTTCTCTGTCTCGTCACGCACATCAATATTTAATGCTCTGAGTACGGCTTCTACCTCTGCGGGCGAGTAGACCTCTCTTGTAGAATTCCATTCATCATTCCGGCGACTTGCCATGCTTTATCTTCTCCTACATGTATTCCATATATGGATAGTTCAAAGGAGAACGTTTCTGTGGTATTGTCGTACACCCTAGTAAATTGTGGAATCAGGTCCAGCACCGGGACGAACCCTTCGTCCCGCATGCCGTCCTCTACTTCCTTGATAAGCGTTTCCCTTGTTGACAGGAATGTATCAGATGTAATCTGTCCTGTCAAGCCGAAGCGCTTAATATCTTTATGCATCATGAAATCCTATCTATTTAATAGAATTATATCACGATTACTACATTTGACCAATTTCCTCTAGGGCAAAGAACTCTTCATATGTTCCAGAGTTAATATCTGCCTTGAAGTATCCACTGAATAGTTCACCATTACGGTTCTTCCTACCGGCGATTTCAATAATTACCATTCCGTTCTCAATCTGTGCATCGTGTCGGTGAACAGCGAATGCCAGGTCTGCATCGAACGACAACTGCTTCGACCATGCGACTTGTTCAATAATAGGCGGCGTATTAATGGACGCGCTAGACTCAGGCGTTGCTGATGAGATAAGAATGATTGGAATATTGTTGGCTGTCGCCAACCTCTTGAACTCTTTTGACATATTCCTCATACGTGAAGTCATATCGTTGGAGTTGCTATTGTCACTCATCAACTGAGCATAATCCAATACGATGATATCTGGCTTGTGCTGGTCAATCTTGGATTGAACAACAGCCGGGGTAATTTCATTATTTCCATCGTGACTTACAACAGTGAACCCCTTGCCTTTCTTCATCTTACCGGCCCACGACCTAAAATCATCTTCTCTAATATCACCTAGGGCCAGGTCGCTGTTCTTGAATAGACCATTACCCATCATAGTATATGCTCGGTCTCGAACCTTCTTACTATTCATCTCCAAAGAGACAATCATAGGCTTAAAGCCCTTATTGAAGGCGTTGACACAGATAAGCGTTGTCAATAGTGATTTCGCTCTACCGGTCCAACCTAGCACGACAATCAAATCGCCACCGGCAAGACCAGATGTATATGCAGAATCAATGAAGCCGATACCGGTCGGAATTCCAGGCACGCCGCCCATTTGCTCGGCAAGGAACCTTGTTGCCTCGTAGTCCTTCTGTGCTGCTTCAAAGTCTGTAATGTCTAGGTCTTGCGACTCTACAGAGACATTCTGTAGTTCCATAAGGTCTCCGATGACACCCTGCAAAATCTTACCAGATGCAATCTTACCAACCTTGTCGCGCAATTTAAGCGTAACAACCTCTAGTTCAGAGTTGATATATTCCTCACGAAGCATATCTACATAGTAATCAGTCTCTCCGGGTGCATCGACCTTGTCAAAATAATTGAACTTGCCCTCAAGGATTGATACATCTGGAATTGTTCTATGCTTTGCATAGTAGTCCTTAACGAAGGCCCACACGTCAGGATATCCTACGAACATCTTATCAATGTGATTACCAGCCATTACTGGCTGGATGTTCTTGGTAATACAAACTGAATTCAAAACTTTCAGTTCAGTTGTTATCATTCTGTTTTGCCCTCCACATCTCGGTGCGAATACGAGTCTTCTCGCGTATACGCGCTAATGCAGCAACGTCTTCATCTCTTTTTTCTTTGGCTACCACTAACTTCTCATAATTGTAGAAGAACCAGTCGAGAGTGTGGCCATTGGTGCCTATCGTCTCAAAATAATAATCAATCAAGTCTTTAATTTCTGACTCATTGATATCCATAAGAATCGAGTCAAAACCCCAACGGGCCGCATAGCGATTAGACTTCGGGTCTGAACCGTATTTCTCTTTATACTTCTTCCCAAAGTAAGACACAAGAGCGTGAGCCTGTTTGGGAGTCGCCATTACTTGTTACGAACCCTCTTGATGTCATTTTCTAGAGACTCAACCTCTTCAAGCAACTTCGACTCAACAAAATCCTTGACCCGGTTGTAAGCCTCGGAGAACTTCTCATCGCCGCGAGGCTCATCTTCTACGCCAATCTCTAGTTGAAGACTCTCAAAGTTACCCATGTTGCGGGTAAACCTAGCCCTGTATGAAACACTTCCCATTATTACTCCTTAGATGTTCTCAGCATGCCAGGTTGGCACGAACTCGTCGCCAACCTTGACATAGAATACTGTACCCTGTCTTATCATCGCGCGCAACTCTGCGACAGTAGGCAACTTAAGTGGCGTTATCCTACCGTCTTTCCTTGGGTGTCCTTTGTGAACCGTCTTTAGATATGCATGTAGTTCCATGATATCCTTTTCAGACCAGTAATATGCATAGTTGTTGCGGTTCTCATCAATACCATAAGTGGTCTGTGGAGTCCTAATATTACCTGCATAGATGGCCTGTCTTAGAGTCGAATGCTTGCGATTTATCATCTTGACGACTTGGCTCATAGAGAACGCTTGCTCGCCATTCTTACGCACATCCGAATAGATATACTTTTCTAAGACACCATCAGGATAGTTCCACGCTGTGATAATGTCAGCGCCCCTGTTAATGTGAATCTTTTTGTGCAGTTTACCATGATAAAAGAAGTACCTTAACGGGGGAATCTTTGGCTTCTTTTGGTTTGTCATGATACTAATACTGACTTTACATAATTTTTAAATGTTGTGAAAAGCGGATGGCTTGGTCCAACAAAGGTCCGCTTTCCACAGCAGAGGCAGAAGGCTTCATAGTTGACATTATCAGTAAATGTCATGTCTACAAAAACCTTACCGCCACATTTCGAACAAACAATCATTTCTTTCCAATCTTAATAAGAGCCGCTTCTTGGGGCGGCTGCAACACCAACCGCTGCGGCTGCTGCTACTGCTACCTGCAACCACTCTGCAACAGTTACTCCATTAGATAGGAATGATACCAGCGCGGTCGCGGCTGCTGTAAGCAGCGCCAAACTAAACTTGGTGTATTTAGCGCCAGGAATGTTGGCTGCTGTAAATACCTGAGCGGCACCGAAGCCAATGATGGCAACATTAATCCACTCTGCGGTTGATACCTTATCGTCAGTCAGAGCGGCGACAATAGCAGATACAACAGTCATCAAAACCATAACTGCGGACTTTGCATAAAGAGTCATGTGAACCTCCTTCACACTTTATTACTTTCATTGTAGCACATGAAGAATTATAATTCAGATTCACCAGTCAACCACTCCCAAAACAAATTCCAAGATTCTTCGGTCACTTCTCCATCTGGTAGCGGACCCATCTCTTGTACATATAATTGAATTGTCTCTGGTCTCCTTGCGGCAACATCTCTCCAAGTAATCATCCTTTAAACACCTTTCCGTCTAACACACAAACGTAATCCCTCATGGGAATGAAACTCAGATGCGCCTTGCCGTCTACGATATGTGCTATACCGAATCCTTGTTCCCATGAAGGGTTGATAGCATATTTGAGGCCGTATCCAGATGGGTCACATAGGTGACCTGTTCCCATACCGGCAAGACTACTCTTAGTCATCGGGTACGATTTATATACGACGCCGCCTCTGTGGTCATGGCCACGCACCAGACTAATATTGTATGTTTCAATATCAGTTCTTACCGCGAGCCCTGTGGTCGTAGTCGTGGCACCATGATGCACATGAATACCAGCATAACGTTCCAGCGGCGGTACATCATAATGCCTCCACGTTATGCCTAAGTCGTCTAGCCCCCATAGCATATTAGGTGTAATCTGGTCTATGTAGTCTGGGGCTTTTCTATCGATATACTTAAATATACGAATGTCATGATTGCCTAGGCTTGCATGAATCTCAGCGTTTGAATGCTGCTTGCGTATGTCTGAATAGAATGACCGCGCGGCTAGTGCGTTCTTTGTGATGAAGGGAAGTGGAGAGAGGCGCTTGCGAAACTCTTCATCTGTCTCTTCGCGTTCCTCGCCATTACTTTCTTCTATCATCAACTTCTTTTCCTTCTTCAACTTATTGAAGAAGTCGTCGGTAGTGCCATCGCTGAATGTTGAATATTCCAACTGGTCATCAATATCACCAACCACATCTATAATGTCTGGTTTCCAAGACTTCATAGCCTTCATAAACAGCGCTACCGCGCGCCTATCATGATATGGCATTTGTAAGTCTCCGACAAACGACCATTTTAATACTTCACTCAATTTCTTCCTCACTAAAATGCTTATGCTCCCCGCGAGCCCTACTAATAAGACCCTTAAGAATTCTATTATCATACTTCTGGGCATCTCTCTGACCTAATATATATCCAATATAGAGAGCAAGGATGCCTAGTATGGTGAGCACGATGCTCACCAACGCGCTCAGAAGAATCTTTCGAACAATTACTTGAGTCTTAGTCCTGACCTGAGTTACTACCTCGGGCTCTGGTGCTGGGCTAACTGTACCATGAACATCCCCTGCCTGTCTAGTTGGATGGGAAGTGATGGTTACCATGTGCGTCACTACAGTATTATGAGGGCGTACAGTGACAGTGTGCCCTGGCTGAATAACGTACACAGTCCTGACTGGACCTGGAACATGTATATAGACCGTCTTCCTTGGTCTGTGTGGATGTACTCGCACCGTTACTGTGCGAGTTGCTAGTCCGGGCGGTGCCGTAATTGTCACAGGAGGGCCAGAAATGGTAATTGGTGGGCCGGTGATTGTCACAGTATTATTGGGCAGGGTAAGGGTCACCGTTGGTATACCTTCTGCTAGATTAGAGTCTGTTGATTGACCTTTGATGGCAAAGAGACCTACCGGCGTCAATGTTATAAGTATCACAGACAAAAATGATATAACGGCTGCCCGAAGTCTTTGGTCCATACAAATATTCTAGCATGTCTCTGGTTCTGATGCACCCTTATTAAAATTACATATTGCATGGGCTGGCCTCACATTATCCCAAGTGTGTGTTCCTTGAAGTTTAAGTGGGCGGACATGTTCAACTGTTGCAGCCATGTTGTTTGGAAACCTCAATTTAGGATTTATTGGCTCTTTACAGATGTTACATATCCATTTATGCATATTGAATAAGGTAAGATGGTCAATCTTGTCACCCTGAGCATAGATTGCTCTTCGCTTAGGTGAGTAATACTTACCCTTATACCGGCGCTTTGCCAATACAAAACACCCTCCTTGCGGTTTAATATCCTAGGGCGTGCCAGGCTACGTAGAAGTTTCTACTAATCTTCTTCTTTTTGTTCTTAGACTCAACAAATACATGGACTTGGAATCCATCTCGCGTTGGCTGTGGCTTAGAGCCTGGACCGTCTATAGTACAGAAAATCTGTCTCTGCGATGCAGATACGATTCCAGTAGTAACTATTGGTTTGCAAGAATCACTAAAGTAATTACCAAATGATACATACTTTGTCTTCCAAGCAGTCTTACCAGATGTTATAAGTGCAAGGCCGGACGCCATACGAATACCAGTGTCTCTATTGACACCGTTCGCACCATATCTACCGCGCATCATGGTGTCACGCAGGTAATTGTCATTATTGACCAGTGCTTGCAGTTTGCCAAGGGTAACAGGGTCGTTCTTAGACCAACTGATTACCTTGAAGGCGGTATTTGTCATTAGTAGATTTCTTCTCCTTGCTTCATTATTTTAATCTCAGCATCGGAGACCAACGTCGCGGTTGGATTACCAAGCCTCTCCAAGAGAGAGGGGCTGGTGATATGTCTTAGCACACCATCTGATACTATATACAGTTTACCATCTGCAATGTTATTTAGCAAAGAGCCGTCGCGGAAAGCAAGTTTTGTTACCGCTGTCGGATACTTGGACACCGCAACTTCGCTGGTGTGAACTACCAGCGGGAACGCCCACGACTGCCAGATAGCGTTAGACTGGATTCGATACTTCTTTCCATCTCTGTTTATGAAATATCTGTTACTCTCAGTAACGACAGCAGTACCGACCGGGTAGGTTACAGACGATGTTGGTAAATTAGGCTTAGTCTTCTTCGACCAGAGGCTCATCTGTAATCCTCGTTGCATCTAGTTCTTTTTGCAGCGTCTGGGTGGTTTGGGTCAACATTGAAATTTGTACCGTCGCATCTGCGCGCAGTTCAGCAAGTTGTTCTTCATACTGTGCAACTAGTTGTGCAATACGCTGTGTAAGTGCTTGTACTTTAAGAGAGTCTTTCTGTCCTCTAGTTACTTGTTCTGCTACTTGTTCTAACATATAGTTCTCTTTCTTGTTGTTGTAATTATAACGGACCTACCGGCCCGTGTCAAGTCTTAGAACAAGATGGCAATCCAAACAAAGTTGACCACTGCGGAAGCAAGTAGTGTTCCGTCAGAAGTTTTATTCCATAGAAGTTGGAAGTTTGTTGAATCGCTGGCGGCGACATCCCAACGAGCAGTCCTCGCCACACCTACGTTCTTTGGTTGAATCATAACGATATCCGGGGCGGCACCCAGTCCGTGGGCGGTAGTGGTAATGCTAGAAGCATTAGAACTTACATCTGCGACTCCCATTTTTATCTTACTGAAAATGGTAGAAGTGCTGCCAAGACGAATACCGCCACCGTTTGCATTCAGGCTCATTGGCCCGACTGTGGTATCATCTAGCATTCTTTGAATTTCATCTCCGTCAATACGGAAGTGTGAACCTGCTGGATTACCAACCCTAAGAGGTGGTGTGTTTCCAGCAGATGCAGTAACATCTGTACTTGCCCCAAACAGTGCATATCCGTCAGCAGTAATGCTCATCTTTCCATTATTAGACTGCAAGATGGCTGCCGTACCGGCTGGGAATGCGGTTAGTGGCCCAGTAGAACCAGAAAAGGTAGGGTCTGTTGCGAAAGTCTGTTGGCTGCTGGCGTTCGTGTTATCCTGTCTATAATACGAACCAGCGCCGCCTGCGGTATTAGAGAAGTAGAATCTAGCACGGTCAGGAATGTTAGACCCAGTTCCAGCAGGAAGTGTGCCTGCGGACACAGTCATCTTGGCTCTACGTGTAATCGTAGTGGTCGCATAACTTGATAATGAGGTTTCCCATTCATTGGTAACCGTACCACCAGCACCAGCAGAACCAGAATAGTTAGATGAAACTGTGAATGTGGTTGTCAACGGTGTGGTAACAATTGTGTGATAGATACTGTTAAGTGCAGCACCTAACGATGATGCGATATAGACAATATCGCCAGCAACATAGCCATGAGCGGTAGATGTTGTGACGGTCGTGGTTACACCGTTTCCAGACACAGCACTGATGTTTACAGTTCTACTGTTATTTCCGTCATACCAAGCACCCTTTGTATACCAAACATTCGTGCCGGTCTTTGCAACACTTGTGTGGAAATACAATCTATTGGTCTGAGTCAGCGTTACAAACTGCGTACCATTATAACAGGTTCCCCACAACTTTCTGTCGCCTGGCGTTCCCCATGTTTCTGTTGTTTGGTGCGCGCCGGAAGTGTTGGTAACATAGTTCTTAGCAACCTTGGTTGCATTTCCCTCAGTAGAAATAACATATCTGGTGGCAGCAAAGTCGAATGTGCCAATATTCAATGATTTCAAATTTTGGTTGTCTGTGATATTGGTTGTTACTTCTGACTGATATGTACCAGAAACATTATACTTTGCTACCCAAATCTTACCGCCCTTGGCGCATCTAGCAATATAGATATCGGTACCATCGGTACCAATTACTGGGTCATTTAGAGCAGAACCATTGAATCCATCAATCTTCCATTCGGTCGCGGTACAACCCATGGTCGTGTGTCTATCATATGTAAACAGAGTGGTTTCTAGGGTATCAAAGCCTGTTCCCGTGCTGGCATAACGTCGTACCTTCCATAGACCATCAGTTTGGTCATTAATGAGTACAAAGAACTTACCGGAAATTTTAACAAGACCATAGGGCGAGTAACCATTAGGAATTGCATCGTCTGCCATCGCTTTATTAAACAGGAATGCACCGCCCGCCGACGTGCCAAATGCCTGACCACCAAAGAATGCGTTAGTTGTAACATATGTACCAGAGTCATACCATAATCCGGACTTCCATGAGGAGAAAGTATTATCCATCCATGTCTGTGCTTGGTCATATGAGAAACTTAATGTTGGTGTGCCTACCGGCGCGACAATGCTTGCATTCAAAGTAAAGATACCACCAGCAGCCAGAGCGTTTCCAGTTCCCTGTAGCAAGAAGTCATCGCGGACAGTTAGAGAGTTAGCATCTACATCGCCAGCAAAATATGCTGGTAATAATGGGTCTGTTGGTAGGTCAACAACTCTACCGACACCATCATTATTGAATAGTGTGATTCCCTCTGGTGACACTATAACCGAGCGTCCTTCTACATACACATAAGAGTCTCCTGCATGCGCTGTCACAGAAACATTGGAGCCAGTATTAGAATATGAGATTGTGGTATCGGTAACCGCAGTGATAGAAACAAATGTACTACCGGGCGTATCGAATGTGGTATCGACCGCCACAGTCTGGTCTAGTTTGACCTGAATCTGGTCGCCAACCAATCGGCTATGTGATGTTGATAACGTCAAGGTTGCGACGTTTGATGTGCGTGCCTTGGATGTAATATACAGCGTATCTTTTTCAATTGCCCTAATATTAGTACCAATGATGAGGTCGGCCGTCATCGTACCGGGAGTTAATTTGTCTGGGGATACAGCATAGATAGCGTCTGCTGAAATACTATTGGCCTTTAGTTGTAGAAACTCAGCGAATCCATTTGAACGAATAGCCCAACCAGCAGCACCAGGTGAATAATTATAAGACTGAATAGAGCCAATACCAGATAATTTTGTATTATCTTCGTAATAAGCCTTAATGGTTGTACCATCTGCCTCATATATTGGGCTGATAGAATTTTCATAGTCACCAGTGATACCCATGATTAGTCTACCGCGAATTAATGCATCACCAAATACAGCGTTTCCTAAGGTATCAATCTTCCATGCTGGAATACCGGCGATAGTCGCTCCGTTAACATCCAATGCCAGCGCGGTGGACTGGATAGCACCAGTTTTAATAAGAGCACCATTAATAGTTGTAGAGCCTGGTGGCGACCATGGCGAAGGCGTAGTGTTAGTTGCATTCGTGGATTCTTCTATCTGTATACCATCTATATAGAAAGTCGCATTGCTGTTTAACGTAAATGACAAAACGCCAGATGTTGCAGCAGAGTTTGTAGTTATTACATTCTGATATCTAACCCATCCCGCAGTATTTGCATATGCACTAAGACCACCATTTATGATTGTCGCATCTTGCTGCTTTATACTAAAGAATCCGTTAACAATCGAACCGGTAGCATTATAAAGATATCCAGAGATTATGTAGCGTGTAGTTGGTTGCAATGGAATGTTGTAATCCGTGCTGCTAGAACCAAAATACCATGTACGTGCAGCGCCTGCGGTGCTAGTAATCAGTAGAGACTGAGTGTTAAACTTTACTTGAGCGCTGGTAAAAGCAGATGTAGTCAGCGAACCGGTAGACAGGTTGGCTGGATATGCGGAAGCAGGAGCCTCAAAGTCGGCATATAGTGGCGGCATCAAGTTGTGCCCTATTTGCAGTGCCAATGCCGCTGCTCTAATAGTTCCAGAGTTAATTTCTAGCGCGTTCTTCTGTAACTTAAATCCAGTCGTAGCAGCCACATAGTCATATGACTGAATGATACCGTCTGTGCTCGCATCTCCTAGCGTCAATGTGCTCTTGACAATAAGGTTGTTAATGATACCGGAGCCAGCGGTCAACTTGTTTACAGCAAGGTCGTTGATTTTAGCATTGGTAACAACAAGGTCACCGATGTTTGTGGTGGCTACTAGGTTGACGCTGCTAGTGACTTCTGGTGATGCAGAAGACTTATTACCGGCGCGGTCAACAGCAATAATTTTGAAGTACCATGTTTGGTTTGAGCCCGATGCTCCTGATGCTGGAATATCAAATGTTGATACCATCGCTGGACCTGTCGCAATCTGTCCGAGCATCGATGCATTATTGGCAGTGAACCCGGCGCTAGTTCCTGCATATATTTCATAGAATGAAACATCAGGCTCCATAGCACCACCGGCCTGCTTGTTTCCAGATACCACTATCTGAGCCTGTAGTGTATTAGATGCTACTGTCGGTGCTGCTGGTTGCGATGGCGCAGATGTGTCAGCAGTAGAGGTAACTGGATATACAGAAGCATTACGATATGTAGTCTGTAGGTTGCCAGAGAGGTCTCTTGCGGTAACAGCAATATAATAACTCTTTGATGGGTCTACAGAGAGCCTGTATGTTGTGTTCTCACGAGGTACAGTGACATACTCCCAGTTAGTACCGTTTGTTCCATATCTGATGATATATACATCTAGGTCTGAATCGGCAACGCTCGACCACGACAAGTCAAAATATGACTGCTGATTAGTTGTATCAAAACCGCCGGTAGCGGTAAGTGTTGCAGGAGTTGCAGGCGGAACCCCATCAATTGCGAAAGAGGTCTTTGGGCGCACGCTACCAGACGTTGTGGCGGTAGAAAGACTGCCAAACTTATCTACTGCGTATACTCTAAACCAATGGTCAGTCACAAACATAATAGTATCGTGAATGAACATATTATCTGGACCGTTGTAAATGTCAGAGAATCCAGAAGATGACGAGGTTGTCGATACCTGTACCTTGTATCCAATAAGGTCAGTATCTGATACCGTCGCCCAGTTGACCTTTATAGAATCATAAAGCGACGTGACAGTGATAGAGGCTGGCGCCGACGGTGCTGGGTTTGTAGCAGTTTTCTGTGCGCTCCACGCAGAGGCGTTTCCAACGGCATCCACAGAACGAACACGAGCCTTCACTACGGCTTTAGCGGTACCGAAGTACTGACGGTTATGCTCAAAGTCTAATGTTTCTGAGATGTTATTTGTGTGGATTACCGTCTGTGAAACAGTATCATCAAACTCAATCTCATAATGGTCAAAGTCCTTATTCTGAATAAGTGTGAAGTTAAGCGGCTGCCAGGTAGCAACAAATGTGTCACCATTGACCACCCAGTCGTTGCTTACCGCCCACGCGGGAACGTCTGGTGGTGTAACATCTATAGAAGTAGCAAGGTCAAATCTACGACTCCACTCAGAAACTTGGTCGCCTTCTACAGCGCGAAGTTGTATCTTATAGTTAGTGCCAGGTGTTAGACCTAGTAAAGATAATCTTGACATATTAACTAATAGTTACCGGCAGGGCATATTCAAAATCCTGCACGATTCCTTCCAATTTGACTACCGGCACGCTTGGAATGTAATGAGCAACAAGACCATACTCTGGTGCTACAGAGTCTACATCTTCTATACGTAGTCCGTCATAATCAACAGATGCGGTACCGCCTGCGGTAGCGGTTGTTCTAATCTCAATTTCATTGATATTGGCCCATGATGGGGCACCAACTACGGTGGCTGAGCCCTTTGTGAAGGTGGAGAACTTGTAACCAGTAGTAGGAGAGGTCACAGTAAACTCATAGTAGTTGCTAGAGTCGGTGCGAATACGCACCTTGATATTGGCTGTGAATGAGTTCGCCACATAATAAGCAAGTACGAAAGTATCCAATGATGAATAGTCAATCAGGTCTAAAGTGATTCCTGTTAGAATATTGGATGAGGTAGTAGACAAGACTGGCGTGTGACGCATAGAGTCTACACCGATACGAGTATTAGTTGAAGCAAATGTCTCTACGCCCCAGTCTTCTGTTGCTGAATCAAAGGATGTAAGCAATTTAGATTCTTGGTTACCGGCCGCTGAGTTTACTTCTGCCGTCCAGATGCCGACCTCATAGATTTTACCTTCAATCTCTTCATCAAGAGTGCCTTTGAAAATCAACTGGTCGTTTACAAAATCATAGTCAATAACAGCAACAGGTACGCGCGCAAACTCAAATTGCATGCGAGTGTCATTAAGAGTCGCGGCGGTATCGCCAATACCAACGGACATAGCACCAACCATAGTGCCAGCCTGTCCGGCTAGGTATCTTTTTATAAATGTCTTACCTGCTGCTGTAATCATGCTGGCACTATCCTAATTTCGTATTTAACTGCACCGGTAACCTCTTCAACATCAATAACAATATCAACAACTTGATTACCGTCTGGCGCAGTGCGAACAGTTTGAGATATTATTGTAAATGACCCAGGAACATCCAACTCGTCTCCGACTTCGTCTTCATCGAGTTGGCTATCATCATCTGATAGAGTATCTTCCTGAATATCAATATCTGCATCTGGCTCCGCTAGGTCTTGCTGAACATCTGGTAGCATTGAGATACGAGTGTTTTTCAATCCGATTGGAATTGTTAAGTTCGGGTCGAAGTCTCTATAAATATCAGTGGCCATGATTTAATTATAGCGCAATAGGGCTATATTGCAAACTACACTAGTGCTGTAGATACTTTACGCAGTGTCAGTTGGGTCTGTAGGCCATTGTCCCAGGTATTGTTTATCCCAATCACATAGAACTTACTGTTAATGTGGCGGTAGGTAACATTGACTACATCGGCAATCTCTATCAGAGGATTACCAAATACTTCAACATTCAATGTGGTGTCGCTACGAGACCAATGCGTTGTCAGCCAATCTGCGAATCTATTGGCCTCTTGTTCGTTCTGAATCCACTGTGAATTATATTCAATATCTATCACACCACGTCGACGCTGTGACCAGTCATCAGTTTTTGTAATCTGACGAGCATCTTTCTGGATGACTGGGCGACCATAAACAAACAGTTTATGATTAATAGTTCCATTACCCATAGTAGTGCGTTCATCATCACCGGATATAATAGCATTCTGGCGGTGTTTGTTTGTCATGACGAACTCGGCGCCGCTAATGCTTCCACTAAACTCACTACATAGAGCCTGAGTTGTATTAGAGAAGTATAGTTTAGATTCTAGAACTGGTGTCTCTGTAGTAAACTTAACATCAAATCTACGCATTTCATGAACTACCGGCCCGAACTCTTCCATAAATCTCTGGTTGTACTTAGACTTGACCTTAGTCCATTTATTGCGAATCTTTCGACGTACCTTTCGGACTTCATAATCCCAATCTCCCAGAGATTGGTCGCCACGGTATGCCCCATCAATACGGTCAAAATATGGCTCAGCATCGATAGGGTCGACACCAAGATTATTAATTCCATAAAAATAATCAAATGAAAGGCTTGACTGTCCACGTGCATATAGCCCGACCAACCCGGAGCGCGCGTGCTGCCAACCAGAACCAGAAGGAACTATAGCCTCAAACAAGTAATGTCCGTTGGCCCAAATCTGTATACGATGGTCATTATTCCCAAGCACTTCGAACCAGATATCAAAATCTATGAATCTATCTTCGATAATAGCCATACGCGCACCAACGTCAAGATTGGTAGTAGCACCATTATTATTTGTCTTCGACTTGTCCTTTAGAACAACCTCCATGCCACCATAGTGCTTCTTGGTACCGTCTGACTTCATTGAGTAGAATAATACTTCGTTTCTGTACTGACGCATCTTTGCACTCATGCGAGAGGTAGTCATAATTTCAAGGAAGTATCCAGTACCGTAACCATCGGCGCCATGGAAAAAGATACCGCCGCATTTATCCTTATGAGCAGTCTTATCAATACGCATAGACGTTCCAAGGTAGTAATATCCTTGGTCTACCGCCGCGCCATGTGTTAGATATGTGTAATCATCCATATCTAAGGTTTTAGGTCCAGAGACTCTAACTAGAGACTCGGCAGCATGTAGTCGAACACCAGAGCATGGTGAGTTGGCCGTTCCATAATTCCTTTTACGACGGCTGGTCCAACCATTCATATCGACACGGTGGTTCTTTTCTTCTGTGTTCCACAGGCCGCGCTCTTTCACACGTAACTCACCGGTATAATGGTTTAGATGTATGTTTGATGCAGATGTGGTCTCATCAAATCTCTTTTGAGTTTCATAATCTACTACCCACTGCGAAGTTCTAACTCCTGATGCATTATAATAAATATATCGCTTGGCATCAAACTGTATGAACTCACCCTCAATATTTGCATAACCGTTCCATGGCCAGGTAGAACCCTCCTTGAGAGGAAGGTTCAAAGTCATATCTCCAATTAGGAAGTTCTTTCCTAGTTCGGTCGCGCGCAATACAACAGCGTTATCTGGTTCCCATACGACCTCAAACGGGACAATATTATCTACTCTTTCTGAGAAACCTGTTGGCTGCCAGTTGATGGTGACCTTGTTTGCTTCATATTGTGTTTCTTCTGTTAGAGATACAATATTTGAGGGCTGGCCGCCTGCCACGCTGTTTCTAATAAAATCATAATCTACAGTTCTGGTATCATCCCATGCAACGCCACGAGTCTTTACCTGCAATACCCCGAACGAATCAAAGTAGATAGCGGTTTGGGTTGCTCTCGCTAGTTCACCAAAGATTTCCCATGCGGTCTTCTCTTCGTCAGTCCAGAAAATATCTATCATAGAATGCGGCGTCGAGTCGATGGCTGTGACTTTATAATTGTTAAAACCGATAACGTCACATATACGCCAAATCGCCTCTTGGACTGAAATGTTTGTATACATTACCGCGCCAGGCTTTTCATCCATAAAGAACTTAGTTCCATCTGTCAGCACAACTGTTGCCGAGTCGTCGGTACCCTCCCAAGTATCTGAGAACATTTCAAATTCCTGAACTAACTGCGCGCCGTACTTGGTCCAGCATCGGAAGATAACTCCCTTGTCTAGTAAGCCATATAGGATGCTGCCAGAGTTAGTATTTGAGTATTTACCGGCATCGTTGAACAACTCTACTTGACCAGAGTTAGATGAAATCTGACCAAGCGGAGTAATGAAGTCTGACTCTCCCATAGAGAATGTATCATTCCAAGAAACCATGTCAGGTGACAAGTCCAACTCTAAAGACACACCCAACTCAATAAGATTGAAGTAAGCCTCCTTGTTCATCTTATTAACAAGCAGGCGTACGGCAGATATCGTAGTTGAGTTGGCTAGGTTCTTGGTGCTTGTCCAACCTGAGCCCGTGTACCATAGTTCTACTTTACCGCCCGGACCAATTGTAAAATCTACTTCACTAGCGACAGTAGTCCATGCTCCGCCTGTAGTTGTCTTAATCTGAACGTCTATCTCAGTTGGATACGCATACGTATTTTCAATAGTAAAGTAAATCTTATTTGCGTTTACAGTACGAGGTACATCTGCTCCCGAAACTTGGTTCTCTTCAACATAGGTGACCTGAGGCTTGCAGGTAGTAAGCAGGAATGTGCTTGGTGCTGCACTGTAGGGTGACTGCCAATACTTGTATACGTCGCTATGGCTTACTACATAGTAGCGGGCTGGCGGTACGGCATCATGATATTCTGTATCAACAACAGCCTGTCCTACAACAGCCTTGATAATACCGGCCTTGGGGCGGTTCGCTTTTGTAATAGACTCAATTGGAAAGTACTCAATATCATAGCCCTCGCTATCCTCGGTCGGAGTATTGTCTACCGCCGTCCTATAGAAACGGTTCATCTGCCATTCGGCATTTAGGACCGTCCCAATATCAACGCTTAAGTTATTTGTAATAGAGGTTCTTACTGTGCTATTAGTTTTCACTATACCTCTTCAAGCGTAACAGACATACCCCAAAGGTCCACCTTGCCGCGCTTGCGAACCTCCTTGCTAAAGTCTGTTATCATTACATTCACAACGTAGAAGTTAGTATCTTCATATGGGAGCGCTGACTCTGCTGGGTTTGGGTCTGCTATATTAATTGCGCTACCGCGCCTTAGAATCATTCTAAATGAACCGTGGTTAGCATTGTAGAATGCCTCAGTGTCTGTACCAGACATACCGCCATCGGCAGTTGTAATTGCACCAGATATATTATTCCTGCTAGGAATGTTTTCCCAAGAAACTTGCCACGAGCGCTTAGTTGAAACAAATTGGCGACGAAGGGTACCATCAGCCATACGCTTATCAGTACCGATGCGTTCTGTACTTTGTGACAATGGAGCCCTACCGTGCTCGGTCACTTTTGTACCGGCCCAGGTCATAATCGGGTTATCTTTCCATCCAGCCATTAGTTAACAATCCTCTTTCGTCCAAGTCTATTCTCTTTTTTAGCAATTGCGGCATCTACGGCCTTCTCAATATCAACATCTTCCTTGATATATGCTCCGCGAAGGTCAATAGTAAAATCATACCGGTCATTGCCCCCTGATGCAACATTGTTCTTGAATTGCTTGGTAAGATTGTCAGTTAATACAGTCTCTCCCTTGTGAAGCATGGCTGGGGTGTTGTCATATCTAATTGTGCCTCCCCTTCGTAGCCATGCAAGCGGTCCATTTGTCGCTCCAAAGTGAAGGTGTGAGCCAAACGAGTGTCCTGTGTTACCAGTTCTACCGATTATGGCACCTCCCTTTACTCGCTGACCAGCGGTAACGCTGCGACTGTTAAGGTGGGCATAAAGAACTTCTGGCCCCTGGTCGGTACGCAGTTGAATAACACGACCATATGAATAGTATCCTCCATTTGAAACTCGACCATCATTACCGACCAAGTCTTGTGAGCGCGTAATAGTACCGTCTGCAACAGCATATGCTGGGTTGCCTGTTGCAACACTAAAGTCTACAGCGGGGAATCCTGTATATGCATCGTGTATTGCTCCGTATGGAGAACGTGTGGTTGGCCAATGCTTACCACCACCACCAGGGACATAACCCTTACCACCACCAGGAGCCTTCGTGAGACCGCCTGTGAAAATCGCGCGGGCTGCTGCCCAGTACTTGGCGTAGTTAGACCCATCGGAAAACGCAGAGCGCTGTACAGACTGCGCAGCCATCCATGGAGACATGTCTCCGCGACCATCAAGATTTCTTAGACGACTAAAGAATGTAGTGGCTGCATACTTAGGATTTGTAACCTGCTCGAACGAGCCCCATCCCTGTGAAGGTCGTTGCTGGAACAGACCTGCTGAATCTCTGTCTCCACCAGATAGGTTTCTAAGCATAGACTCAGTGATAGAAGTCATAATACCAATCTCTAGGTCGCGCGTGCTCATTCCCATCCCAGAACCAACGCTAGCAATTATGGCTGCATTCTTAATCTGCTCTGCGTCAAGAGTAAGACCAGCATAGGTTCCTGGCGCTCCGGAGAATATACCGCCGACAGCATTCTTGGCTGCTTTATCTGCACCTACTGCGTATGCATTTTGGAAAGCCCCAGCGACACCCTTTGCAAACATGGCCGCTGCGGCTGCTGCAATCAATGCGCCTGGACCACCGAATCCTTCATTTGGATTAAATTCATAATCTATAGCACCACCTAGGATGCCTCGTGATGGGTCAAACGAACCATCGTTAATAGACTTTAGAATTTCTGCATGCTTGGCGGATGAGTTCTTATTAACAATATATTCACCCTTTTGTGCGCGAACCATTCTCTCAGAGCGATGCATGCCCTTATAAGTATTTGGAATATTACCACGATTACGACCGCCGATGCCACCAACGATACCACCCGTGTGACGAACCTCTGGTGGCTTCTTACCGCCCAAATCCTCGGGGGCCTTCATCGTTCCCGTTCGTACAAAGTTACGGAAATCTGCAAGACCGGTGAAACCAAGGCCCTTAAGCAACTTGGCAGCAATTCCCTTACCAACATTCTCCCAGATGTTATCATTCATTACTTCTGTACCAGCCTGACGGATATGTGCAGACAAACTCTTCTGGAAGTAGGTGCTCCAAGATTCGCCCTTTGCCTTAACATCTTTACCGAAGTCATCATATGAAAGTCCGACCTCATCCATCCAGCGCTTAAGGTCTTTCTGGTTGCGTGCAGTATAAGACTTGAATAGTTCTAGACGCTGGTCAAGCATAGCCTTTTCGAAGTCTCTCTGGCGCTGTAATGAAGCCATCTGGTCCTCTTGCTGCTTTTGTAAAGCATTGGAACGCGCATTCTGAATGCGCTCAAGATGCTTGCGCATACGCTCTTCCATCTTCTCCAATTGCTTGATTTCTTTATCACGCTGCTTCTCAAGCCTATCGTTCTTCTTCTCAAGAGCATTGATGCGAGCCTGTGAACGGTTCTGTGCTGCCTCGGCCTCGGCGTCCATCTGCGCATTTGCGGCAGAGACGCCAGCATTATTAAGTAACTTGGCAGCATCATCTAGACGGCCCTCAGTAAGAGCAGTATTAAAGTCAATATTAGTGTTCTGTGCATCAGCAATAGCCTGTAGGCGAGCCTTTTCCTTCTCGTAAATACGCTGGCGAATCTCGTCTGCTCTTTGCTCTGCATTGATTTCACGCTGTACCGCATCGATACGCTGCTGGTACGCCTTATCAATCATTTCCTTGCGCCTCTCCCAGCGTGCATCAAATGCATCCTGTGCCGACTGCTGCCTGTTATCTAGAGCCTGGGATGCGCGGTCCTGTGCGCTTTGCATAGCATTCATGCGAGAGTCCCAACCGCTGTTGAAACTATCCATAGCGGATGTAGCCATATCTTCTTGTACCCCTTGCATGGCAGACTGTACAATACCGCCGATTTGGTCAATTTTAATTTGCACGTTAATATGGGTAGGCATTGCATTGAGATGCTTATTGACATTCTTTACTTCATCATCGGTATGCTTGGTGCTCTTTGTAACCTGATTCATAAGGTTATTTAGAGCCTCCGTAGCGTTTCTGCCTTCCACAAAACCAAAACGTCTATTCAACTCATTAATCTGCTCGGTGGCAGCCTTACCGGCGCTGGTTAGTTGATTCTCCAACTCAAGCATAGCGCTAGAATTTGGGTCTACGCCCAATGAAGTAAGGTGATTAATCTGCGCAAGCGTGTCTGCGTACTTTAGATATTCAGCATTGGTTGCCATTAGGTTCTTGGCGGCATCTTTTGAGGTCACGCCGATAGCCGCTTCATTGAAACCAGCCAGCGCTCCGACAACAGTCAAGATAGAATCTTCTAGGTTTCCGTTAGCACTTGTCATTCTTCCTACAACCGTGCGCTCCCATACCTCGGCAGACTTTGTGGCCGCATCGACCTGTGCACCAATTTCGGCTGTACTTACGTTGCCCGCCAAACCAGATAATTCACTCTTAAAGTCTGCATTCTCTGCCCATGCTTTAGCAAACTCCTTGCCAGAAGTGATACCATACTTCTTAAGTATCTCACGGGCTTTGTCGGCTCCGGTCTCAGTAGATTGTGAGATAGTAATGAACCCTCTGTCCCACTCTTGTAACGCAGCATTCATGTATTCGTCTATGTACTTTCTTGCTTGCTGCGGTGAGGTTGCGTTTGCAATTGCCTGGTTAAAGATTTCAGCAGACTTATCTGCCTGCTGTTCTAGCAACTTAACCTGATTAGAATCAATCTCAGTAGCAAATGCAGTTATAGGGCTGCGTGTCTTACGATGCTCTACTGTTGATAGCGGACTACTAAGAACATTGTTAAGTGCAATAACTTGGTCTTGAATCGGCTTAATCCAATCCATCTTCGCAATATCTCCAAGACGCTTATATGTTTCTTCTGCAATTCTGGCTGCATCAATAGATGACATACCGGCGGCGGTAAGCATTCCTTGAATATCAATCCTCGCTTGCTCTGCGGTATCAGAACCAAGCACCTGTAGGTCAATGAACTTGGTGCGCACTTTGTCCATCAATTGGTCAGTATCAATTAACTTACCATTGGATTGAAGTGCCGCTGTTTCCTTTTGACCCTCTTCACTCTTATAGTAATTATATGACTGTAGCAACTGAGACTGTGGTCCAGTCACACCACTAGAAGCACCACCAATATTAGCCATTTGCTGGTATGAACCAGCAGCCTTACCCATATTCGTAGCAATAGATGCGGTTGAAGTTCTAATTGCTTCATTAGCAGCAATCTGCTTTTTTAGAAGTTCTTCCTGTTGCTCTTTAATCTTGTCGTTGTGGTCTTTAATAACCATAAATGTTCCAACTACAGCGGTCAAACCAAGAGCAATCCAGCCAATAGGCCCAAGAGCAGCATTAAGTGCAGCCCCGAAACCTATCGCACCAGCCCTAGCAGCAGACATTGCTGTACCAAGCGCTGATACTGCTGACCCACCAGCCATAGCACGCATACTAACCAACTGAGCCGCCGCTGCGGCTCTTGCAGACACTGCGATTGCGGACATCCACTTAGCAGCGCCCATCAATGCCGGAACAACCAATGCACCAATCATTGTCCATTTGGCTATAGAGTCAACTGTCTGATTCTCTGATATCATCATTGCACCCGCTGAGACAGCCATAGCGCCCATCATTATATTCTGGCCGCTAATTGTTCTAGACATGCCTTGTCGAATTCGAGCCTCATTTGCTATGCGTCTTTCAGTTACGCTGGCATCACGGGCAACTTGATTGTTTGCGCGCATATAGTCATATGCTAATCTGTTACGAGCCATCATCAAGCGGTTTTCATTAGAAATTGAACCGCCACGTCCAACGGTGCTTCTAGATGAAGTGGCTGCATAGTAACTTTGCTCTTGAGATGACAATTGGCGACCGGCGATTGTTTGTGTCTGCGGGCCAATAAAACCTGTAGTCGCTGCTGTGCGCGTTGCAGTGATTCCTTGCATCTCGGCAAACTCACGCATTGACAACGTTGCCTGCTCGTATGCAGCAGACAGAATCTTAATTTCTTCTGCAAGGGTCACAGTGACAGATTCTTGTTTTTGCATGGCAGCATTTTGCGCCTCTGCTGTCAGAATTGCTGCTTTCTCTTCTTTGGTAAACAACTTAGAGATACCGATGAACTTAGCAATTGCGCCAATACCCTTACCAAACTGTCCTGCCAAGTTGAGGAATAGACCACCAAGCATGATTATTGGACCAGCAAGAGCCATTACCGCCGCAATGCCCAGTGCGACTTTCTTCTGCCATCCAGACATTTGATTAAAGAATCCAGCGAACTTTGAAGCAGCCTCTAGAATTCTTGCTCCTGCTGCTAGGAATGGCTTGCCTAGTTCGGCCAACTCAATTTGAAGACCGGCCCACGCCTTGCGTAGTCTGGCTGCCGGTGTCTCGGTCATAGCCTTTTCAGAAACCTCAGCCATGTGCGCAAGCGATTCACTTGACTCCTTCTGCAATGCGATTGCCTTGGCAGACTGGTTGTTAACGCCACTATAAGCATCACCAATGTCAACAAGAGCCGCATTCAAACGGTTGAACTGGTAAGTACCGAAGAGCGCAGCAATAGCCGTAGCCTTCTGCTGTTGGTTCAAATCCTTTTGAGCATTTACAGCCTGACCCAGTATTTTTAGGAAGTCGAATAGATTCCCCTTTGACCTATCAACAATTTTTTGAACATCGATGCTAGCACCAAACTTTTTATATGCATCAGTTGCTTTCTGCACAATGGCTGGATTCAAGATACGTGTGGTTGCTGACTTTAGAGCGTTAGCGCCCTGTGCAGCATCAACACCAGCCTCACGCATAGAGACAAGCATGATTGTCATTTGTTGTGCATTAACACCCAATTGAGCCAAACCAGATGCTGCTCGCGGTGTTGCTTCGGCAATGTCTTGTAGGCTCAAAGAAGTCGCGTTAGATGCGGCGTTCATAAAGTTTAGTGTGTCTGTAAGTTCTTGTCCCTTAAGTTTGAATGCAGTCTGCAATGCAATAATCATCTTGGTGGTTTGACTTGGGTCAATATCACCAATAGCAGAGATTCTTTGAACCTCTGCCGTTGCAGCCAATAGTTGCTGGTTCTTTAGACCGGTCGCGGCAAGTTCCTGCTCTACAGCCAATGTCTTCTCTACCGTCAGACCATAGCGCTTAGCAATGGTCTCTGCCATGGCCATTGACTTTTCTCTCAGAGCGGTTTGTTCATTAAGTAGAACGTTCTGGTTTCTAAGTGCTGCTGATGAATAGTCATATACTTTGTTAATCTGACCAAAAGAGTCTTCAACCTTATATGCCATCATACCGGCGGCGGCGCCGAACAGAACCATGGGATATGTGAAACCAACAGTCAACTGTCTACCGGCCCACTGCATGTTCTTACCTAGGTTAATTACCTGGGTGCTCGCGCTGGATACGACGTTGCCGAACATACCCAATTTACGACGCATGGTATCAAGGTCTTTAGGCACACTCTTAGGAACAGCGATATCGGTAATGGCACGGCCCTGCACATCTGTGCCCCAATACTGAGCAGTCATACGCTGATAGCGCAACTGGTCGCGGTAGACCTCTTTCATAATACCGCGATGCTTCCACATATCCTGCATGGATAGTTTCTGACTCTGTAGCGCCTTTGTATAGCGTTCTGTCTCAGAAGTAGCACGAATCTGCTGGGTGGTCATTACACCGCTAGATGAGATAGCATTACGATATGCGTTGCTGGCTCTATCAATGGCTGTCGTGGCGCGCTGCCATGATTGAGGGTCTACTAATGCTGGCGCTCTGACTCTAGCGTTCCTATCGAATACAGCACCAAGCGAGGCTGCCTGCGCCTCTAGGGCGGCTAGGTCAGCCTGTACTTTGGAGAAACTGCTCGATGCTCTAAATCGAATGTCAACATTTTGCATAGTTAGTCATCATCGCTATCGATTTCAATTCCAATCAAATCGAAGGCGTATTTTTCTTCATCCTTTCCAGCCAGTGCGGCTTCTGCTTTCATCTTGATGGCTTCAAAACTCTCGTCTGTCTTGCCCTCATTTATGTCGATACCTTGGATGGCTGCATCGAACTGTCTTCTTTTGTCTTCTGCGCGGTTCTGTGCTTCAATCAAGAGATAAAGTTCTTCTATTGTTAGTACGTCTTCCATCTCTTTAATGCTCTTCCAGTTTCCTAACGGAAATGCATCCGCTAGCAAGGCTGCAAGGTCTAGATTGTCCCAGCCCCCGGATTCACTGGGGGCTTCTGATTTGGGATGCTATCACTCATATTCAATCCACCAGTACGTTCTAGAATACGGTAAATTGTGTGCTCGTCAAGAATATCTTCTAGATGTGAAAGAAACTGCTTCTCAGTCTTCTCGCCCTTCAACTGAGACTCAAGCCCAAGCGCACACATCTTGATGAAAACATCAAACTGTGCATCTGTAATCTTATTATTCAAGAAGTCTTCATCTGGCTTGTCTTTGCCATCTTCCTCTTCTGTCTCTTCTACCGCCGCGAAGGCTTTTCTTACCATACTCAAATGGTCTGACCACAATCTTGTGAACTTCCTCAACTTAGCGATGGGAAGGGGTCTTAACTCTACTTCCGTATCGTCCAGCAATATGACGGTCTCTACGGTGTATACTTCTGTTGCCAATGTTCCTCCTGTTTGTCTTAATGTAATTATATAGGTTAGTCCATTAAAGCGCAAGTTTTAAGCAACAGTAAGGCCCCGACACTTTCGTACCGGGGCCTATCTGTATAATTCCTAGGGATTACCTGATGATTACCAAGTCCTCTTACGGTCCTTAATCTTGCCGTACGAGCCAGTCGAAGCCGGAAGCGCACGGAAGGAAACAGGAATACCGGTGCTTTCGTTCCTCTTCATAGAGTGTGTTGAAGCCTCCACGTTAAGAGTACGATACACGTGATATACACGCTCACCGTATTGTGAAACGTTGGTCTGACCACTACGTAGGTATGAGCCGTTGCCGACCGCGATGAATGCACGCTCGATAGGAGCGTCACCCAAAGAACCTCCCTGAACGTCTAGTTCTGCATCAGATGCAGTTGAAGTCAAAGTCGAAGCCGCCTGACCCCATGCCAACATTAGGTTGTATAGAGTTGCCTCAGCCAATGTGGTATTTAGGGAAACCTTCATGCTCTGCTTGAAAACTAGAGCAGAGTCTAGTAACTGGTCAACCTCAACGTCGCCATAACTTGGCTCGTATGAAACCTCTAGGCCTTCCTGTGTGAATCCCACGCCCTGCCATGCGGCTGCGCTAGAAGCATCGGTAGATGCTGGGACCCATGGAGTTGCCTCTAGAGTAGTACGATAAGATGCTACAGCGAATGCAGGCTTAAGTGTTGGGTCTACTACGCCAGCGTTAGCAATGTATAGAGACGCAGCACCAACCAAGATATTCTGTGTATTAACTGCTGGTGTGTTTGCCATTTAATTTGTCACCTCTTCCCGTAATGATTTTATTTAGCACTTCCTCAAAATCATACTATCATCATTGACATTCTAATGCAAAATTGTTATACCGTATATGTGAATCCAGAAGTCTGGATTGTGTCATTATCTTCAACATATTTAGCCTCTAACATGACCAGCCCAGAGACGTACCCGCCCTCTTCATCTGCTGGTGTTGCCTTTTCTACCATCACGGAACGAACAGTACCAAATGATATACCGCGCGTCTTGCTTAGTCCTATGGCTTCAACACCTAGCCACTCGTTCACATCTGCTGCGGCTTCGTCCTGTCTAGCGAAAGTATCTGCTAACAGATTCGCTATTTTGTTGACTTCTGTTGATGTAGTAGCATAGATAGTGTATGAAATGCTTTCCGTCACCAAAGCATATAGATGGTCTGAGGGGTGCCTTGCACTACCATATATAAGGAAAGCCTTCGCAGACTGTAAGAATTCTGGTTGCTGAGCAATAGGAATAATTGGAGGAATGCCCTGGTACTTTACCCACTCAAGGTTAGCCTCTAGAAGTTTCCAAACATATGAGTTCAATGCGTATACCGCGTTAGTGTCTTCATATACCATTATTAGTTCCCCCAGTCTTCATCAGGATAATAGGCAAATAGTTCTGCTTCTGCAAGCATCTCTGCTCTACGTGTTTCTGCTTTAATATATGCAATACTTACGCCTTTACCGCTGGCGAACCTACCGCCGACGCTTACTCCACCGATTTTTGTACCGGCCATATATCTAACAACCTTCTGACCTGTCTTTGCGATTACGCTAGCAGCCTTTGCGCTCTTTTCATTAAGAATCTCTTGGGCTCTTGTCTCGAACCACGCTGTCCAGAACTTTGAGAATCCACCAGTAGACTGCAATCCGCCAGGATTAATCAGAGTGCTCTTTTTAGTCATTACATAACCATACTTGTTGTCAGCCGTAGGAATGAACAACTTGTTTGCATTTCGCGGAGCAATTTGTACGTTACTCTGAGTTTCCATAACTAGTGCCTTCATGCGAAATACATGGCGATGCATGAATGCAAGTTTCTCCTCTTTGAATCCATACCTGGCCGGATTGGGAAGAGGCACTTGTTTCTCTGATGGAAGGAAACTAAATGATAACGACTTGTTACCGCCTCTGCCCTGCTTGGTTAATATAAAAAGTGGAACGCTGCTTGGCCTACCAGTAGAAATACCACGAGCATCTTGGTCTGGCCATTCAAAGACATGCTGTAGGCTGGCAGCACCAGAGATATTGGCAGCGATAGCATCAGCCATGAACTTCTTGCGAAGGCTGTTCATGGTGGAGTTGACAAAACGCCCCTTGAACCGCTGGCCCTCTACAGCGTTCAATGTGCCATGAACAGCGGCAATAGTATTGCCAATTGGAGATAGGTCTGCGCTAACATTAAACATTACTGTCCCTCTATCCTCTGTAGAAGTGCCATTGACTCAATATGCTTACCGAAAGGACTGATGATAGGATTAACACCATTTACATTGAATACAGTTGGGGCATCATCTACACGCTCTTCTTCTCTCCAAATAATATTACCGGCGGTATCTCTAATATTCGTGATTCTGTCTCTACGACTAATTTTCACACTAGATGAGAATGTAATTAATACATAATCTACACCTTCGTATAGTTCGCCAAAACGCTCGGTCGTGCCAGCGATACGCGCACCATTGCCAACAACGCTGCGAGCGATGCATGAAAATGACTCTAGGTCGTCTGTGATGTTCGAAGGAGTTCCCTGGTCTGTAGTTCCAGACTGCCATTCCCTAATGATTTCATTAGAGTCTGGGTCCGATGTTAAAATCCATTGTCCCGGTGATACTTCTGTTTCCACAGACTGTCTAAGAATATCAGCCTTCATATTGAAACGGATACTTGTCAGGCATACTACCATTTTAGATTACCGCCCAATCTAGCAATACAAATTCAGATAGAAGTTGGTCTGCCCTAACGTTGCCGGTGTATTCCCATGCTCGGGAAGAGAACTGTAGTCTCCAATCGGCGGCTTTAACCGATTCTAGGTATCTATCTCGATATGCAATCTCTTGACATGCATAATCATTAACCAATAGGCGAGCCGCTGCTCTAACTACATTTGGTACTGTCTTATATCCCCAGTCTCCAACAATAGTAAATGGATAACCAGCACGCCAGGGTGTGGATATACCGCTAGTTCCCGGTGCTGATATAACTGGACCATGGCTTGGTTTCTCATATCCAGGCTCACCAGGAGCAGCACTATTAACTGAATCCCATCCGGTCCAATAGGTTGATGTACTAGTAATTTGGGATAACTCGTCTGCCCAAGCCTTTTTCAGATACCATCCATCGCTTACAATGATTACGGCATTAGGGTCAAGGTTGGCTGTAAGTGTCGACCATCCTGTCAATGTTACTAGTCTAGATGGGAGACGCAGAGAGTTATCTCCGTGCCCCTCAACAACAATGGTCTTATTAGATGCAAAACCGAACGTCTGGCCGGTATGAGCATTAATAACGAATCGTACCGCCGCCTCGACCTCTGCTATTTCAGCATCAGTAGCATTAGGCCAAATTTCCTTGACTTCGCCATATGTAAGATAGGGTGTAATAACTTCAAAATAGTCAGTCTTGGTTACCGGAACGGTATCTACCGTCAATGACCAATCTACTTGAAGTTCGCCTTCTCTTTGGGTGTCAGCCATATTCAGGGTTGCGCGATAGCGGTCTGTCATTGTGCCGACCAAGGTGTCCTGTATAACTACCAATGACCTAGATACACCAAGGTCATTCGTTACCGTCGCGGTTGGAAGCGTGTCGGCAGTACCGCCGTACAAATCAAGATATACGAACTGGCTGGTTCCAATATTAATCTCGCTCAATGTCTACCGGCACCTAGTCGGTGCCCTACAACCTAACATTAGTATTTATAGAAGTTTCTATATGACTCATTATAGCACTTTCAGTATTTGATGCAAACCTACCAGAACTTGAACCGGAAGTGGTTTCAATATGTACTTCTGTCTCCGGAGCGTTCAGGTTATTCAACTTTCTAAACTCTGAGATACTGATAGAACTCTCATCAGATGCAAAAACATCGTGTGGGAGAGCATCAATATCTACTACGCTCGACTGCTCTGATATAGAGATTGCAGAGGTGTCTTGAGAACCGCTCTGAACAAATGATTCAGTATTTTCTGATACAGCGATTGCTCCGGTATCAGAAGCAGAAACGGTTCCTGTAACTCCCACGGCCTCGTTGATAGAGACTGATGCCATATCTACAGCAGACTTAGATGTAAGAATAGTCTGTGTTGCTGACTCTGATATAGCAATGCTAGACGTATCGCTTGCTGATAGTGTTACTAGAACCGCAACAGACTCAGTAATTGATATTGCTGCGGATTCTGTTCTTGCAGATGTTGATACTACCGCCGCCGTCTCATCGACATGCAACCCATTAGTATCAGATGCGGACAATATTTGTACTACATTTGTAGTCTCAGAAACTGCAATCGATGCTGTATCTGTCCCAGCCTTATCAGTCACGCCGCCAACAACAGTGTCTGTGGTCTCGGCAATAGATATTGCACTGGTGTCTGTGGCTGATAGAGGTATTGCAGTAGCAGAGGCATCCGCAATCGCAATCGATGCTGTGTCTGTGGCGGACATGGTGCCTGAGACCGATGAGGTTTCGCTCACAGTAATCGCGCTGGTGTCGGCGGCAGATAGTGCCACTGTAATTGCAGCGGTCTCAGAGACAGACACAGAGGCTGTATCTGTGCTTGTGCTTGAGCCTGCTAGCGACTTTGCCTCGGCAATAGATACGGCGAACGAATCTGATACAGAGATTGTCGTAAGTATCGAGTTAGACTCAGCAATTGAGACGCTGGCTGTATCTGTTCTAGACAATAGAACATCGGGCGATGACGTATCAGCAATAGATAAAGATGCTGTATCGCTCGCTGACAGGACCGTTTGAATATCAGTAGACTCTGCAATAGAAATGGAACTAGTATCGCTGGCTGAGATAGCAACAAATACACTTGATGATTCTGATATTGACAAGGAGCCAGTGTCTGTGCTCGTGCTAGACGACGCTAATGTCTTGGCTTCTGCAATACTAATGGATGATGTATCGGATGCAGACAATACATTTAGTATGGCTACCGCCGAAGAGTCTGCTATTGCTATTGATGATGTATCATTAGCGGATTTATCAGTTATAATGCCTACCGATGAAGAATCTGTGACTGCTACTGAAGCAGTGTCGGCCGCTGACAAAGTGCTTTGTGACTGCGATGTATCAGATATCGCTATTGAAGCGGTATCTGCACTAGTAGATGATGAGTCTAGTGATTTAGACTCAGTAATAGTTATGCTTGATGTATCGGATGCAGACTTAGATACAGTGCCACCAGCGTCAGGCAATAGGGAACCAGACCATGCTGCCGCTGCTCTGGCAGCGGATTGCGTAAACGTCGGTGATGTTGCAGCGCTACTGGATGCAAGAACAGCAAATGTGTGCGACTTGCCTGCTCCTGGGTCGTACAACTCAGACCATGTGCTCGGGCTAGTCGGTGGAGTCCATGTTGTTGTCGAACTATTTCCTGACGCCCCGCCAACAATCCATCTACCGGTTGCTCCCGCAGGAACGTTGGGAGCAATACATGCAGTCGTAGTCGCTGAATACTCAATTGCCGAGACCGCAGTTTCCCACGGAGTAGTGTTGTCGACACCTGAGAACGCCGTTGCCTGCGCACTCCACGCGACAGACGTAGTGAGGGTGGCACCAGATGGCGTGTCGTTCGCCCCTCCGTCACACACTCGATAACAGACGTGCAATTTGGGGTTGGTGACTGTAGCCGATGTGTCGTACAGCGACGTGTAGCCAGTCGGTGGCGTGAAGGTTCCGCCGCCCGCTGCGGCGACAGTGAAAATAACGATATCGGTGGAGATAGTGCCAGTCGGCTTGGCAGCAGCGGGCGCGGTCGATGTGCCCGTGGCGGTCGTTGTTGAACCGCGCTGTGCAATAGCCATAATTACTCCTTTTAAACAAAATACCGCCCCACGGGAACGCCAAGACGGTTCCCGTGGGGCGGTTAGGTTTTAAACTCCTACCTCAACTAAGATATGTTTTATTTAGTATATCATTATGCTAGTTCTGATGCAAGAATGTTATGGCTTCCACAATCTCCGCATTGCCATTTCTGGCCCTTGCCGTGGTAGCGCTTTCGCAATTGTAGGTTTTCTAATCTATTGTCCCCATGGTCGCCATTGATGTGATGTACAGATTCATTTTTAGTATCAATTGGCCTTCCTAGGCTTTCAGACATTATATAAATATGTTCTAAAACATATTTTTTGCCACGAGCATTTGGATGCTCTGGCAATCTACTATTACGCGGTCGTGACAGTCAAAACGACAGTGAACTGCCAAGTCTGTGCTGATGTCTTTGTTCCTAGTGCTTCAACCTTACGGCTAAGCATGGTACCGGCTGATGAAGCATTGAACACGCCCCATTCTGCCCAAGCAAAGTTTGCGTCTGTGGTAGCAAATGTGGACCTGAATGTGAGCACATTGCTTCCGCCGGATGGATATGTTGCGTCCATAGCCTTGCGCAACTTGTTAGATGCAGCCTGTAGGTCTGTCTGTGCTGCTGCAAATGCAGTTGATGAGTCTCCAACACCAATATAAGCATTAGCATTGTTAAATGCTGTTACCGCCGCGCCGATGCCAGCCTGGCATAGATGATTTCTTCCTGCGTCTGTAATAGGCATTAGTTTACCTCCCCATCGTGCGACATAAGGGTACCAATATCTTTTCCTACGAGGTTATCTGCTAATACCGGCCCGACGAGCATGCCACCTTCAACGCGGCAATGTGATTCAACAATACCATTATGAATAGTAAGTCTTTCAAACTCATTTTCTGGAAGAGGGTCGCCTTCGAACTTGCTTAGTACCACAAGTTCGTCTACGCCTATCTTAGTATTGTCTTCCATATTGTCAGTATATATCCTATTAGGTTCTAATACAAAATATCAGCCGTAGTAGTCGGTGATTTCTGATTGTAGTGCTAGTCTAAAACCGGTAACGTTTCTAACTAGATGCTCTGCTACGTCTTCCGGAACGGAAGCGAATGGGTGGCGCTTGCTGAATGTAAACCCAAGAACTTCAAACGTTGGGTTCTGTCGCCCGTACTTAATAAGCACAGTCTTTTGGTTAGGGTCTACTACCTTTGGCTCCGGCTGCTCTACAACTACATCAGGCTCTACATTCTCTGTTACCTGTGCTGCTGCCTCTAGTTCCTTCGCTGGCAAATAAATATCATTGTACTGCTGCCAGGTTACCGGCTCGGCGTCGGCGGCGAGTGCCGCAATTAACTCCTTCTTAGTTGCCTCTGTTGATGGGTCTGCTGTTACAACATCAATATTGAAAAATTCAGCGACCCCTCTCAACTCAGCGACCTTTAAACTCTGAAAACTCATAATTATCCTCTTTCTATTATTGTGAGTATATCATATGCTTCATAATAATGCTACCGGCGGCTATCCTAGGATAGCCGCCGGTAGTGTAAAACATCAGAATTGCTATCAAGCAGCCAGACGGACGTTTTTTAGAACAACGAATGCATCGAGATTCTCAATCTGTACGCCCTGACGGGTGAAGACTGTGTACTCAACGGTGTCCTTCTTAATCTTGAACTCACGGAAAACCTTTACGTCACGCTTGATTCCCCAGATTAGGTTCTCTGGGAAGGTCAACCATAGGTCGGTGTGGTTGATAGACGCAGATGGCAACTGAATACCAGAAGTAGACGAGTTGGTGTCATAGTCTCCGTCACGGTCCTCTAGGAATAGCGGAACTTCCTGAACCTTCTGCCCGAACGCATTACCAGTAATGAATCCAGCAGGACCCTCAGTACGTACAGCCTGGTTAATACCAGCAGCAGCAAGCGCCTCCGGATTAACGAAGTTGCTTTCAACCTGCTGTAGAGAGTAGATGTAGTCCTGAATTGCGTTGGTACCAGTGAAGAACTTCAACCCGTTTCTCTTGGCCATGTACTTACGTGGCATAGCCTTAAGAGACTTGTTGAATGCATCGCGGTTAAGCAAGTTACCAGCGTGGTCGATAACGTGAGCACCTGCAACGGCGCGCTTCCTCCAACCGTCGTCCACCTTAATACCGGGAACGGTAGAGGTTGTGTCACCATTGATGGCGATGTCTTCTAGGTCGTTACCCAACTGTGTAGCCATAAGGCGTGCAAGGTGGTCCTCGAAGGCTTCGCCCTCGATGTTGTCCTCCAAAGACTCACTAGAAAGTTCCCAGTCTAGACGGTACTTCTTGGTGGTAATCGACAACTTGCCGAAGGTAGGAAGCGCGTTCTCACCAGTGTCAACAGCCTCTGTAGCACCACGTACAAGACGCGCGCCAACGGCAACTGTATCAATCTCTTCCTCGACAGCCTTCATACGACGTGTAGTAACTAGGGAACCTAGTACTGTTGAGTCCCACATGTAGTCAATGAACTTGTCAGCCTGTGCATAGGTTAGTGCGCCGGTACCGACAGGGTTTGTACCCTGCATACCACCGGTTGTCACAACCTTTTCAATAAGAGTATCACTCATTTGTTTATTTCACCTCCTGGGAACCATGTGTTTCATAGTTATAAGTATTTGTATTACATTTGTACAGTCAGTCTTGTAGAATTTGCTCGCTGATTATTCACCAGCGTCGAAGAAAGCGCCACTCCACAATCCTGTCTTTGCTTTCTTTACCGGCTCAGTAGTTTCAACATCACCGGACTTCTTAATAGCAGAAGCCTTCTCAAGCGCGTCTAAACGCTTTGTAACATTCTCACGCTGCTCTCTGATGGACTCCAACTTTTCGCTGAGTTCTCCAAGAGACTTTTCAAACTCAGAAGCCTTTTCATCAAATGCCGCTGTTGCTGCACTCACCTTTGCCTCTACCGCCTCAACGGTCTTGTTGATGCTGTCGGTTACAGAACCCTTCAAATCATCAAACATCTTCTCGAAGTCAGGCTCTACGGCTGCCTCTTCAACAACCTCTACGGCTGCTGCTTCAACGCCATCAGTTTCTGCCTCAACAACTTCCTCGGTGGTAGCAACTTCTACTACCTCTTCATCAGCATTCTTCTTAATATCTTCAGTCATTTTTACACCCCCTTCGCCATGTGCGGGTACGTCTATTGCGACATTGTCCTCCCTCTTGCGAAGGAAGTCTGCGACGGTCTTAGCGGTCTTCACCACTTCGTCGCTGCCCTTCTCAAACCAACCAATCTGCTCCATGGTCTTTCCACAGTGCAGACATGTCTCTGATTCTCCCGAAGAGTTCTTTGCGATTTCATCTGCTGCGCACCAAAAAACATTGACTAGGTGAACTTCTGAGGCCATACCCTTCATAAGTACGCCATCTGCCGACTTTACGATTGAGAATACATTTGCCAATTGGTTGGCCGGACTGTCTACCAGAGATAGTTCACTCAGGTCATAGTCAGTAATGAATCGAACACTTTTGTTTAATTCTGAAATATACTCTACATGCTTCTCCTTGATGCTGCCACCAATAGAAAAGCCGGACAGGGTTCCATCTAGGACCTTCTGCCAGGTTGACTCGGCTCCTAGCGAAATATATGCTGTTGCATAAATGCCACTATAATATTTTTCAGTTTTAGAGTCATAGAAGGAATCTTCTTTGAAATCAACTACTCTACCGGCGGCTATCGGCTCATGCATTTCACGAACATTTCCACGGAAACGTGTGAACGCTGCTCGGCTGGCCTCGGCGGTAACTATCTCATCAGAAGTATCAATGTTATCAAGGGTTGCAAATCCGGAAACCAAACGGTTCTGGCGGTCCACCTTTGAAATGGGCATTGACAGATGGATGCGGTTGTCATCCGCTTCCCAATGGCTCTTTACTAATTCCATGTTTGTATCATATCATTAAAGTTTTCTAAACGCCAAATTTAAGCAAACAAATAGACTATATGTGCTTAATGCCCTGGCCAATGAAGTTGACCTTAAGATTCAAATATGCAAATATGGTATAACAACCAATGAATGTATATGTGATGCCTGACGTGTTCTGCCAGTCACCCCACCACAACATACCGGCGACCGTAAACCAATGCCACATAGCAAATCCTAGTGAGGATGCCAGCCATCTCGCGCTGCCTTTGTAAATTCCGTATAAGATTGATATTCCACAAATTGTAGCCCATGTTCCCCACGCCCACTCCGGAGCAAACTGCGCGGCTCTAGTATAGACTTGAGCGGTGCCGAATACGCTCCAAAATGGATTAATAATCCAAACTCCCCATGACAGTGTCAGCAGTCCAAGTAATAGAGAAGCATATGGGTTCATTGGTTTTAAGAGTCCCTGTGCGATATGCTCTAACCTATGCATTATTTCGTACTGTTAGTACGACCCTCACCTTTCGGACTGCGTGCTTCGCCCTGGGAATCTGTCGCAGCGGCGCTACGCTGTGAGTCACGACTGCGGTTACCGCTTGCTTTATTCTCGCTTGCTAATGTATTTGCCTTAGCATTCAAATCAACAAGTTCGTCTCCATCTGGATGTGCAGGCATACCGCGACGTGCGCGCTGTTCGTTAGCAGTCTCAGCACCGGTCTTAATACGACGCTCATCAATCTGAGACTGAGTTGCCTCGTCGGTCAATGTCAATTCAGTCAACTTGAAGTCAAACAGGAACTGGTCTCCCTGAATATCCTTAAAGACCTTCTTTAACTTCTTCTCAAGAGTCTTTTGTTCGGGACCACAAACCTGTTCTTTGAATGTCTTATCTGCATCTCGCGCCACCGCCAAAGATACACCTTCTGGCAAACCAACTTTGTTCACGGGAACACGGTGAGCCATTAGAATCTCTGATATATTTGCCTTACGATAGTTATTGAATGATGCATCTTGAATTCCAGCCTCTACCGGCTCGATTTTAAGTTCAATCTTCTTGTCCGGTGTGTCACCCGGAAGAGGGATAAATAGAGAGCGATGATTCTTACCCTTCAAGCCTGTCTCAAAGAACTCTAGAATGTTCTTGGCTAGGCGAGGATTGATTGTTGCACCCTTCAAGATAATGACGTGGCGCGGTACGGCTTTGTTCTCAAAGTAGTCTAGGTTGAACTTAGCACTAAAATCATTACCGGCGACTGCGGTCTTAGCCGCAACAATATCCGGTACACCATAAAATGTACTGGATGGGGCATACTTCTTGATATGAATGATTTCGTTAGGGTTGGCATCGTGCCCAATTGGGTCTGGGTCATCCTTACCAAAGTTTCTAAAGAATACTGCCTTATTAGCGATAATCTGAACGAACCCGTCACGCTGACGGCGAATACGCATCGTCGTACATGGAATGTGACCAATATATCCGATTTCTCCGGTTGTGTCCGAGCGGCCAATCTCAATATACCCATTTCCAGTTGACTCGTAGTCTTTCCAGACCTTTTGTAGAGTTTCTGTAAATGTATCTTCTTCATTGAGGTCGTCCAGATGGTCGGAAAGGTCTATTTTGAACCTAGATAGTTTCTGCTGAAACTTCTCAGACTTAGCACTGTCAAATCCATCCATCTTTAACTTCGTTTGTGGGCTTGGAATGAAATCATATCCTAAACCGACGATATTGCTCATCTTTGCATCTACCGCCGCCTTGTGTGGCGTCGACAACTCGTATAGTTTGGCTAGATAGTCTAGATTATATGGTGGAAGCACAACCTCAAAGGCGTTGTAGCCAGTGATGATGTCATCTTCGATTTTGCTTGAAGAAGTGCCATCCGCGCCCTCGTGGCGCTTCTGAAATGCAGTTAACGACCTCTTCTTGTTCGGATGCACGCCAGCAAGAGACTTTACAAAATCAAAGTCTTTAGCAAATGGGTCGGTTGACTCTACAACGATATCGTTGACAGTATGTGTTATTACATCTTTGCCATCAATATCATAATGCTCATCGTCATCATCTACGCCTGTTGCGTGCATTTCTCTTATCCTCATTAATAGACGCCACATCCATTTTATCCGGAGTTAGGCCAAATTTAAGTCGCAGTTGCTGTTCTTCATACTCTTCATCGTTAACAATTCTGTTGCCACGAAAGAAACATGGCATACCCTCGTCAACACCGCAGTCATGTGCTGCTGCCGCTAGCAATTTCATTCGGTGCTGGTCGCCTTCCATAGCCTCAATCATGAGGAAATGACCCTCACCATCGCCAATAAAACTACCATTGGGCATCTGCCATAGATAGGTCCCCCACGGTACCTCTGCTACTTCTTGTTTGCCTAAACTTTTCATCTTCATATTTTGATTGTACTACATATTTTGTTAAAGGCAAATTGAGAATCCGTGTAACCGATTTGTCCACATTGTGGTCTATCCAGCCATGTCTATTGACCAATCATGTGCATAAATGGCTGTTGGTGTCGCTGCTTCTGAGATGCCAACGGTATTTGTGTCAACAAATCGTATAACTTGTGCACCGGTATAAGACTTATAAATATTCAGAACATCAGTTGCACTCAATGGTGTGGGGTATAGTGTTGCTTGACCGACTATGCAATCTCCTGTAATAGTTATATTGGTCACTATATCTGCTGCTGCTACATAATGAATTAATGACCATTCTCCTACCGGCAACGTTGCGTCAGCAGCACCATTTCTATACTTTGTTCCAGAGACAGAGATGGTTGGGGTACCGACCTTAGGTTTAATCCATAGTTCAAGCGTCCTCGCAACATCGGGGTCTGGACCGGTATCTGTTCCAATCGTCAGCGTCCCACCATTGATGCTGATACCATTATCATCTCTATAAAGATTGGTCTCATAATCTTCACGCATTACTCCGGGGCTGGATACAGTTACAGTTCTATTAGCGATTGAGTTAATAGTATTATTACGGAAGCCTATAACTGTAACACTTTCTAAATACGCTGGGTCTACCGCTAATCCTCCTGCAAACGACGCTCTAATCTGTAAATCTATATTTGTAGGATTGTATCCGCTGGAAATTGTACTAATTAGGCGACCATTCGTCGCTGCGGTCCATGTTGTTCCGTCCAAAGAGGTTTCTACCGTTACATTCTTACCGGACCATGAAAGCAATACCCCATATATACTGGTGTCGCCACCTGCATCTAAAGGTGTCGCAGCAGTCCAAGTACCGGCGAGGGAAAGACCTGTGGTCTCATCATATGCCGGGTTTATCTGGTCTGGTGCATATTCAACATTTACTTTCAGACCGGTATTGAAATCTGTCTCGTCTACCCATTCATTACGTAGAAAGACCGCGCCAGCAGCAGCGTCCAAGGTGAACTCTGTTCCATCGTATTGCGGACCTACGCGCGACTGACCAATAAAATCAACACCCGCCATATAATTCTGCACAATTTGCTCACCAGAAAGAGAGGTATAAAATGCAACCGCATTGATTGCCAGTTCCTGATTAGATGTTGTGTATCCGCTATACAAATATGCGTCTGTAGCAATATATGTATCTGCTTTCTGCAAGTCAGTAATATCGACACTCGCGACCAGTTCACCATTAACCCATAGTTGATTCTGATTTGCATTGTGTAACCCAACAACATATGCTAGTTTGTACTCTTGCAGGTCGAAGTCGCACGCGGCGCTTCCTTGTGTCAGATAGTTGGTAGAGAACTTAATGACTTTACCGTCGATACTCAGCCCATCAAATACACCATCATGAGATAAAATCTGCTGTGGTCCAGTAGTGGTCTTTGGAATAGGCAAAATCCACGCCTCCACAGCAAACGGACGTTGCTCAAGCCCTTGCTTGAATATATTGCAAGCGAACTGTGCTATGCTCGTTGACTTGAAGACGCTTGAGAATGCTGCACCAGCCACTAGCGGTACGGATTTGGTTGGGTCTGTAGTCCCTGCTTTCTTACCGCCGGAAGCGTTAACACCAGAATATTCTTGGAATGGAACTGTGTCATCACACATCCAAAATGCTACCGGTGCTCGTTTAGGAATATAATAACGGTACATAGTTTGATTATAGCAGTTTGTGCTTAAAATGACTAATACCCCCGCCGAGGCGAGGGTATTGTCAGTAATTATAAACCATCCTAAAGTTCCGGTAAGCAAAATCCACCTACACTTTTGGAGTAATACTCCGGTCGTGTCTCTATGGGACTCTAACCATCCTTATGGATAATTCTATTATACCATAGTTACTTGCCTGCAAGCCACTTTTCATAATCAACAACGCTCATCTTGAAACGTCCCTGACCTAGTTTAGATAGGGAATACTTGCCTGGGACGCCATCAGCAGCAGGAGCACCAATTCTTGTCTCCCAGTGCTTGTAAGCGCTACGTGTCTTTGGGCCAGCCACACCATCGCAGGTTAGTCCAGCATCCAACTTCTCGTTAAGCACCCATTGAATACGCTTTACAGCATATCGTGATACCGGCTTACTAGTCTTGAACTGCCAATACGCAGTAAGTAGAGAAACCTTCTTCAAGGGGACCTTAGGAAATACAGGAATAGGGCTAACACGAGGGTCTTGGTCTCTTAGATTACTAACAAGGCCATCACGACCATCGTAATATGCACTTACCTGATTTCTAGCACCAGAAGACATCTCTGGGTCACCGATAGCAATTGCGTGAATGTGCTCGGACCAAAGTCCTGAGATTGTTGGGCGGTACCATGCAGCGAAGCCCGCTAGACGGCCCTGCTTTACGCGCCATCTCTTTGCGCTTAGACTGCCTAGGTCTCTAACACTTATATCTACCGCGCCTCCACCGTCGTGCGTGCCAGCAGATGCACTAACACCACCAGCATTGTAAGAGCCTTGAATTACAAACAAGTCTTCTAGACAGTTGAATTCCCATAATTTTACCATGTCGTAAGTACGCTGGTTCACAGTCTTACCATCCATAGTAGTTCTCTTCATCATAAATAAACACCTCCCTTTATATACAAAGTATAAGGGAGGTGTCCTCAAAAAGCAAACAGCGCTACTTAGATGATATGTCTACTATCTCACACGACGATGACGTGCAGGCCAAAGTCTGACTGCCGGTAGTAGTGTCTTCCAATTCATATGCAGAAAGCAATGACCAGTCAATCTCGCTGGGCATGTCAGCCATAAACTGATTATATGTTGACTCGTCACAGTCCTGATATGGTGCCTGGCGGTAGGTATGGTTGCTATAAGGCAAAAATGAGATACCGCCGACTACATCCCAGTTAAGATATACCCAATTTGCTACTCCAATCCATTCCGACTCTCGTACGCTGATTGTCACTGATGGATTATGCTCTGTCCAATGTTGCTTGTATGCTTTCCATATTTCCAAATGCTCAATGGCAGTCAAGTCATTACGTGTTAGCGCATGTGCTGGTGCCTTCTGTGGGAAATAAAATACAGTTGTTGAGCCTGGTTTGGTTACATCCGGCTCGTTAGGAATATCCATATCCTTTAAGAACTTTGTAATTGGGTCCTTGTTATCACCACGAACAGAACGAATGTAATAGTCATTGTGCCATGGATGCATTCCAGAAGATGAGGCTGTTAACTGAGATACAGTGCCAGAAGGCTTTACTGTAGTAATCGCGGTGGAAATGTTAATTCCCATTGACTCAGCAATTATTCTATTTTGGTCAATAGCAACCTCTTTCATCTGTGTAAGCAGATGTATCAAAGAGTCTATACCTGCCGCACCAGACAATGTCTGGTGTCCAAGTTGCCCGGTAAGAGAAACACCCAATAGACGTTCTTCTTCACAGTTGTCTTTCCAAACCTTTCGAAGATATTTGAAATTTGTAAGGCTAGACTGGATGGTACCCAATGTTGTAGCAATTTCAATTTTCTTTACGAGGTCGGCGGGTGTATCCTCAGAGTCAACAATCACTTCTGTAAGGTTGCACAACTGCTTAGAGCGTAGTAGAATCTCTCCGCAAGGGTTGAGGCCCATTATTTGAGATAAGTCTCTACGTGGGGCATTTGTGTGCTTGCGAAGACCATCCATATTGATAATACCGCGCTCGCCCGACTTAGATTCATATAGATGCCCCCACTCTGTTAAGAACTCACCAATAGAAGGCTTCTTGTAATAGGCTACAGAATTGTTGGCCAATGCCCGCTGTTGCTCTGACTCCCACCATGCGCCAGACTTTGATTTAGCCATATCATAGTCGGATAGGTCAGACAAAGAGATAAGTGCGCTGCGACGAACACCACCAACAACTACCACCTCTCCAATTTTACACATAATGTCATGTGCTTCGATTGGGGTTAGTTTCCTACCGGCGGCATTCTTGAAGATATCAATAGTAAAGTCAAATAGGTCGATTAGAGGCTGTGGCCCGCTGGCGCGGCCACCGAATGTCTTCAATCTTGCTCCCGCTGGGCGAACATTAGTAATATCAATGCTGGGAATCTGACCAGCGTAAAGCATTGCAATCAACTCACGCAGACCACGCGCCCATCCTGCCTTAGAGTCTGCAACCACGATGGTTGAGCCAGACTGCTCAAAATGCTCATCTACGAGTGGTAGTTTAGCAATATGCTCTTTTTCTACAGAAAATCCTAAACCAACACCATTCATCAGGATATAAAGCGCTTCATCAAATGACCTCGGGTCATCAATTGCAATAAATGAACAGTTATAGGATGCTAGGTTCTCACGCTCCAATGCTTTACCGGCTGTCATCAGCGCCCGCATAGACGGCATAACCTTATGATTAAGAATTGCCTCTCTGGCTTCTAACCAAAATGTGTCAGAAATTGCGCCGGTATAGTTTGTATTAACATGGTTATGCATATAGTTAATATATCTATCTACCGTCTCTGTCCATGACTCACGACGACCTTCGTCATCGAGCCATCTACTGTAACGACTTGCTGCAATGAAAGACCTGTAAGAGTCTTTAATCATGCCCTTTTCATCCAAAATAGTGTTCAATTTTAACGCTCCTAGTAAAAAATGTGGTTCTCTAAGCATAGCAGCGTATGGGTTCTAAGGCGACCCACTCAGATAAATTTTTGCTTAGATAAGATGAGCGAATGCTGCGGCTGTTAGTGTGTCCCAATCATACTCAGAACGTACTGTTTCAGCAATATTGAATGCGCGGTCTCGTTCTGATTCACGGTTATCAAAGTGCCAGCGCAGTTTATCTCGTAGGTCGTCTTCATCTGGCTTGAACATCATCCCAGGATGATGTGACTGCCAAGGAGACTCAACTAACTCAGATTTTATTAAGCTATTCTCAGGAATGAATCTGGCATATGGTGCCCAGCCATCGGTAATCAAAATAGGCATACCGGTCGCCATTGCCTGTAACGGAGTTAGGCCAAACCCTTCTCCCCACGAAGGATAGCAAAACATGCTACATCCGTGATAGATTGCAACAAGTTCATCAATATCAACCTTCTTTAGAAGAAGTTGGATGTGCTTTGTGTCGTGGAGGTTAAACTGTTGAAGAATCATCTTCAACACGAGTTGAGCATCCTCGTCGCCTAACTTGGTAAGGAAGGCGCGGATTGTCTCGTTACCGCCCTTGCGCAAAGCCTCACCGCCATGGTGAAGAATGCGGAAAGTGCCGTCGAGCGGTCTCAGATAGGGCTCCCAGAGCCTCTCTACGCCATGCTCATAAATGCGTATGTTCTTGGTGACCCCAGCGTCCGCAAACCACTGTGCGATTACTGGTGAGGGCGTCCAGACCTCGTCAACCTCGTTCAACAGCGAGGACCAGCCGTCGCGCAGCCCTGTAGACTCCCAAGGAAGATAGGCTATACGATATGGGCCCGTCCAGTGCCAGTTCTCGGGTTGAATGAAGTTAATCTCAACATCGGCGGTATCGTCACGCCAATCTACAGAATGTCCAAGCCTTATCAAAGACTCCCTGCACATCTTGGCAGCATAGCCATATCCATTAGTAGCCCTGACGTTTGGGGAACTAGTTTGGTTAAAAGAAACCTTCATTTATAAAATCCTATCTAGATACATCTATTCTATCGTAACTTGACAATGGTGCCAACTTGACATATGCTGTGTATAATTGGTCCTAAGGAAGAACACCAATACAAGTATACTAACAAGAGTGTAACTAAGAGTTACATATTATATTAATATAATATAAAACAAGTTCTAGTATTACTTCTTTGAAGTAATACTTTTCTTAAGGGGTTATTAGGGGATTTTCTTTTGCCAGCATGGACAGGATTAACAATAAGAGCGGGAATGTGTGCAATCTGCAAAAAAGAGTTCCCACACAGCACTTTGGTCTACTTTGACTGCACCAAGAAGCAAGGTTCACATCTTGCACATGTGAAGTGTTATGATGAACTCCGTGCAAGCCGTGATAGACACCCCACGCCCGGCAAGGAAATCCTTAGTACAGAAGAGTTGACACCCCCATTCTAGTATGGTACCGTTGTTCATCACCTACCGAAAGGAAGACAATGACTCTCGCAGAGCAGGCGCTCGTAGATAGCACTTTCACCACAATCGCGGCTCCGTTTGCAATGTATTGTTACAAATGCAACGTATATATTCGAAAGGGCAGTCTAGTTCATCGCTACGATGGTGCAACATTCACTCATGAGACCTGTCCCACTACCCCCCACAAGAACTTCGCACCACACAACTATGGTGCATGATGAGTAATCAGATAAATGAGCAGTTGGATGAAGCACAGTTAGCATATCTGCAACTACTAATTGATGCTGGATGTAAGTTTCTATTTCGTACCGAACTCTTTGGTAAGTCCTATGTATGGATGAAGGATGGAGCCGGTACCCATTTCCTTGAAAGGCTTCCTAATGAAGATTGATACCGCTTGGTTTAAGTATCCACAGAGCCATCATAACGGTTGGTTTAGGGTTTTCAGGTTTCATAGAAGTGTAGAAATATGGTTTGGTCACAGATGGTGGATGATAGAGTGGCGAAGATGAGAACACGATGGAGTTGGCCAGCGATAATATTATTATCGCTTGTAGGCATTTGCATCTTTCTAATATTTATGGAAGTTATGGTTAAATTATGAGAGATATCATAGGACCTTCGGAAAAGCATATATGCAGAATGTATGGTCATCCATCACACTATGTCAAAGGAACTCTCATACCATGTTCTGATTGCGGTAGATGGCACATATGCAAGACTAATAACATTGACGGTGAGATGGATTTCTTTCCCATCCGATGGTACCATTTCAAGTCTAGTAAGCGTATTAAAAGAGGTTATTGGTGAGGGACGAAGACAAATGGCCTGCAATTCATGTCTACCGCTCAGCGGTAGCCAATGGCGATGCTCCCGTGATAGTATGTCCAGACTGTCAGAGCGAACTTGTCCCCGTAGTCGGACAGCACTCAGAACCAGAACTCAAATGCTTTGCATGCCGAACTGTATTTGGTATTAGTATATATACATGGGACCAGATTAGAGCCAATATTGGCGAGATAGTAGAAAACCTAAGGAATAATGACAACTAAACTTAAATTTGTATCAAACAGCACAGTAGAACTTATAAAGAGCAATGCATCTGACGAAGATGTGTGCCGTGCGGCATGGGTAAGTAACTTTGGTAGTGATGCTCAGCAAAAGTTGGCTGAGTCTGGTAAGCAAGAAGGGCTTATCAACTTTCTCTACCGCGAGCGACACATGTCGCCATTCGAGCACGGGTCGCTCACCTTTTTTATAGATACTCCAATCTTTGTGGCGCGTGAGTTTATGCGCCACCGCACATGGTCGTATAACGAGACCTCGGGCCGGTATAAGGAACTAGACTCAAGATTCTATGTAGCGGCACCAGATAGACCACTAGTCCAGACTGGGAAAGTTGGTTCGTACCGATTTGAGCCTGGTAATAATGAGCAATATAAACAAGTATTTAATCAAACTAGGTATGCATATACTGAGTCTTGGTTTGCTTATCAAAAGATGCTGGGGCTTGGTATTGCACGCGAGATAGCAAGAGATGTGCTACCGGTCGGTATTATGACCCAGTTCTATGCTACCGCCAACCCTCGCAATGTGATGCAGTTCCTTACACTTCGCAATGACCCTAATGCTCTGTATGAAATTCGTATGGTGGCTCAGGAAATCGAGAGGTTATTTGCCAAGCAGATGCCCCTGACATATGCCGCCTACAAGAAGTACGATTGGCGCGAAGATGCCAAGGAACTTGAGCAACTGCGCAAGCGTGTTGCCCAATTAGAGGCTTTTGAGACATATTCGGAGAATATTAGTGAATAATGGATTGCAGCATATTAAGACCAAGCAATACAAGGTCTTTCTTGTCGAGATTGATGACGACAAGAGAGAGCGAGTAATATGTGGTCGCACAGGCATTATAGAGATTGAGTTGGGTCAAGATTATGATTATGACATGATGGACGTACTAACGAGACCATACTATACAAGAGAAAATGCATCCATTAAGTTGGACCTTATCCCTATGGATGACAGGGGCACTTTGCTACGTATGGAAAACTTTTGGGAGATAGAGACAGGCGATGACGAAGAAGAAGAGTAAACTCGCTACCGCCGCGACTGCGCTCAGTGTGGCGACCACAGCGTGGTCTCTCTCTAGAGACCTAAAAACAAGATACGAAGAGAGGTTTCAATATACAATGACCGTAGATGGCTCTGCGTATATCTATCCAGCACTGCTGCGCTGGTTGGTCGATGAGACCAAGACGAACCATACTCGCGTAGAGTCTAACTCAATAGGCTTGCACAAGGTCTACAACCAAAATGGTACTTCTAAGGTCAACTATAGAGGTTACGAATATAAGATTTCTGTAGCGATGCCTGAGACCAATGTTATCATTGACTCGTACGATGGTAACAAGCCAAAGGGTGAGATGATTTTCAAATGTCGTACCCGCGCCGGTATCGAAATGCTACTTGAGAAGTTCGAAGAACTTACAGAAGCGCGCAAGATGGAGACCAAGACGGTAAATATCCTTACCTATACCAGTAGTTATTGGAGCCAGTCTCCATTATCATACCGCGATATTGAGTCTATCTTTCTGCCGAAAGGTGTAAAAAACTCTTTGCTAGATGACATTAGCGGGTTTTTTGAGAATGAGAAGAAGTACGAAAGAATCGGTGCACCGTGGCACAGAGGCTATCTGTTCTATGGTCCACCTGGCAATGGTAAGTCCTCTCTCGTGGCGGCTATTGCGCATAGGTACAAGATGAGTCTATACTCACTCTCCCTGGCTGCACTTAAGGATGACAATATGTTGGTGAGTGCTATCAATACAATTGAAGACAACTCTATTCTACTATTGGAAGATGTTGATATCTTCTCTAGTAGTGTGACTAGAGATTCTGACTTAGGACCAGGCCCAACATTGGCTGGCCTTCTCAACGCTCTAGATGGCGTAGCAACTCCTAACGGCCTCATGACATTTATGACAACAAATCATGTTGAGAACCTAGACGATGCTCTTATCCGCGCCGGTAGGATGGATAAGAAGATTCATCTTCTACCGCCAATAGATTCTCAGATAGAAGAGATGTTCTTGTGGGTATATGACGAGCCGGTAGCAGTAAAACTACCTAAGTTCCCATCTATGGCGGAGTTTGTCAATATCTTGAAACTTCACCCAGAGAGTGCTCAAGCAGCACGCATGGAAATCTCTAACTACAAGAAAGAGGAACTGTGAGGGTTCACAAGAGCGTTAAGGTAAATGTAGGCAGCGGCGGTAAGGCAGAGATTATTGCTGCCCTCAATGCACTAAAACTACCTGAAAATGCTGTTCTAACTACGGTTGACGTAGATTCAGAAACAACATGGACAGACCAATTTACTTTAGATGTTACAATGTATTGTACTATGACATTTGAATGGAGCGATGAAGAGTGAACGACTGGAACGAAGAACTACCGCCGGTATTAGTAAGTGAGCCCTCAGAACAAGACCTTGTTCAAATAGCACTACTAATGAGACTGTATGACATTGGTATGGCTATACTAACTCATCTTGATGAAGATACCGCCAACGAACTATATGAACATCATGAGAACAAGGGTCACAACAACCCAGATATTTTTATACCGGGGCCGGTAGAAGAGTAATGTGTATATATGACAACGATGAACTTATAGAAGTTTGTTGGAAATATTCACCGGACTGCCCAGTGGGTTCTCCACCGTGTGGTATTCATAAACATCATACCCCGTGTAACAAGCGGTGGGGATGGACATGGAGTCCCGCTGAAAGTCTACAAAAAGACTAGACTATTATATCAATATTTGTAAATGTTAAAAAATATCTATCTTGTATGATACTACCCCGAGAGCGCTATGCGCAGCACAGGATAGTGCGCACGTGGGAAGGCGTCTCAGACGCACAGAATGGGCCCTAGGAGACGTGCGGGGGGTCCCAATGGGGTCGGTACCCACAGATAAAACAGGAAGCCCTCAGAGCCAATCTGAGGGCTTCCTGTGGGATTAGAAGTCATTAACGCTTGACCATGCGTCACGCTGCTTGACTAGGTGGGCCAGGTCGTCGGCATCGAACAGGGTCATGAGCATGTCCCACACCGTGCTGTCGCACTTGTTCTGTGACATGAGCGCACGCGGGTAGGCACTGTTCGGCGCACCCAACCAGAGGGTCAGGTCACCATGGCTGTCATAGTCAAGGAAGGCGGGAGCGCCGAACCAAACAGCGACCGGGGGAGTGGCAGAGCGAGTCATGATGGTCTCTCTTTCAGTGTTGGCCCGGGGGAGCGGATGCTCCCCCGGGCAGTGTTGTCAGGACAGCCGAGCGAGTGAAGCCTTCCGCGCGTAGTGTTTGGTCCAGTAGGCAGGCCACGCCGCGAGCAAGGCACGTGCACCGGGCGAGAGGGTCACAATGCTCATCTCCCCACGTGCCGCATTAGTTGCTCCCGATTCAGGAAGCAGATTGCAAGCGCACCATGCGCCACGATTGTTGGTTGACACGATGTGGGAGAACTCTGCGACCTGCGCACGGCCACTGCCCCATTCGGTACCGTCAGCGAGAGGAAGCCATTCCGCGCCACCGTTCACCATGTCGCGCACCTGCCACCGGCCGCCCCCACCCTTGCCGCCAGACACCCAACGTGCGACCCCCTGCGACTCCCAGAATGCGAGGATGACGTCACGCATACGGTCACGGGGTGCGATGCCATTGGGTGCTTGCTTTGCGCTGTAGTCCTTGACGCTGTAGCCCGAGGGAGCGTGGCATTCCGGGCGGACCTTGCTGCACACGGTGGTCACACCATGAGCGAGGGTCTGGTTACACATGTCAGAGCCACCTAATGACCTTGTAGGGAAGGACAACGACAATTGCCGTGCCCGTGGAATCGTACGTTTCACAACGAACCATGCCGCGACTGTTCGGTGCGCTGAGGATGAGCAGTTCACTCCACCGCGTCGAGCGCAGAATCATGCCCGGCTGAATCTCCGCCCGAGGGACGCTTGTGCTTGCCATGGTGTGCTCCTAGGTAGTGGTTTGTGTTGCAGTACCAAGGTAGGACACGCATAGGGAATATGCCCAGCAGAAAGGTAAAAACTTGGGCGCAACGCTCTGACCTGCGGAAACACATGAAAGTAGTTTGAAAGTGTCCATTCTGTGGACTGGGGGAAGACCACACTGTGAGACAAACAATGCATGGGACAACGTACTGAGGGTATGTGACCATACCGGCGGCACCCTGGCATACCGGCAGTATGCCTATGCACATGCAATGGTTGCCTTCGGCAACCAACTATGCCCAGCACCCGGTATCACACGATTACGATAAAGTCAATAATCCGCTTGAAAATTATCTTTTTGCCCAACACACGCAGTGTTGGGCATTTTGGGAATGCCCGGTATCCTATATTGCGCGATTACGATAACATGTGCTAATCTTGGGATATGAACAAGCCGACCAAGCGTGACGCACATATTGTGAAGATTCTTGCGATTCTCGCCTTCGCGGTTCATGTTGCCTTCACATCATTCCAGGCGCAGGCCAATCCTGCCGCTGACACGCGCCCCCACCCTGCTGGAAGCCCCGTTGTGCTCATGGAGCGCTGTCAGCCCAAGGATGGCTACCCGCATCACGCGGTGGTCACCCTTCCGAACGGTGATGTTACCTATACCGGCAATATGGCCATTGTCAATAAAGCCATATTGCAGGGAACCACCTCACAGGACTATGGTTACACGGTTCATGGTCTTTGCAAGTAATTGTGTTATCATGAATTAGGAGGAATTATGCAGATTCAATACCCGCCGCCAGTGCCTAGGTTACCATCGCCTAAGCCCTTTGTCGCAAAACCCCGCTAACTCGGGGTTTTGCCCAACACCTGTTGGGCATTTTCAAATTATCTGTTGACACCACTCTCCCACATGGCCCATAATAGAGACATGACCAAGAACCCGACTCCCGCCACCGTCCTTCACAACCACGCCGACAAGGCTGCCAAGCGCAACGCGCTCATCCTGACCGCTGTCGAGTACGCGAGCGGACGAGGCAAGTACCGCGACCTGCGCCGCACGGGCGACCTCATGGGTTCGCGCATCTTCCTCGCGGACAAGTTCGGCACCGACATTGCCGAAGCGGCCCTGCGCGAACTCAAGCACGTCTGACCCCACCATCTTACCCCGCTTGACATGGAGTAGTGGCTATGTCAAGCGGGGTATTTTCAATGCGTTTTGGTTTTGCCCAACACATGCAGATGGTGGGCATTTTCAAAAGACCCGCCACCCCACTTCACGCCATTACGATAGGGCCTTGACATCCCTGGGAATCGTGAAGTACGATGGTCACATGACCTACATCGAAGCCTTTGACCCCGACAGCCGTACCAACACCGCGCGCCAGGCGCACGCCGAAGAGTGGGATGACAACCACCCCACGTGGGAGCACGACCAGACCGACCCCGAATCTCGCCGGTACGTGTCAGAGTCTGACATGGAGTCCGTCACCCAACACGACCGCGACGAACTACAGACCGTGCTCGACTGGGAAGAGCGCGAGACCGAACAGCAGTGGGAGACGCTGGCCGCACGGGAGTACGACATGATGGAGGCTCAGCGCGAGCGTGACTACTGGGAAGAGCAGTATTATCAGAGCGACCGCGAATACTGAGAAAGTCAAGGGCCTACCGGCCCTTTTCTTTTATTCTCTCATTTTGCCCACCACAAGATTGATGGTGGGCATTATCAAATCATTGCCCATCACTACTTGACTCATCTGTTACGATAGGCTAGTCTTTACCCATGACCAGAAAGCACTTTGAAGCCATCGCCCACACCCTCGACGCCAACCGCGCCAATCTCGCACTTGTCTGTGACTTTGCTGACATGTGCGGAGAATTCAATGAACAGTTTGACCGCGAGCGTTTCATTAAGGCGGCCACTCTGAATCTACGTAAGGACGCTGAGACTGAGATTCGTATTCTCAAGCGCGAGGGCATTATTGGAATGGCGGTCGACTAATGGCAAACAGGACCAATCGCCAGAGCGGTAAGAATCGGCGTAATCAGTCACGCAAGGCTGGCAACCGCCATTACATTGACGCAATGATAGAATTGCGTAAGTCTTCCGCAACTTCGCCGGTACCTTCGGGTACCAAGTATAACCGTAAGTCCAAGCATGTCAACCGACGCTTTCAGGAGAACTAATGAGCAACATCATTCGTACTGAGTACGTGAACGTGAACGGCACCCCAAAGATTCGTGCGAAGGGTGGCGGCGTGCAGCGTACGACGCCGCTCGACCTTTCCAAGTCAACCGCATGGAACCACGGACACGCGGCTGGTGTGCTCGCTACCGTTCTCGGGTGGGAGTGGCATAGTGGTGTCGAGGCGGACAGCAACGACAGCGGAACCAAGTTCGGGTTCGCTTTCTGACAAACAGCCCCGGGAAACCGGGGTTTGTTTGTATCCTTTGGTTTTGCCCAACACTGTGGTGGGCATTTCCACAATGCCCTTCACCCTGAATATTGCCATTACGATTGCGCTTGCGTATCTCGGGCAATCGTGCTAGCCTTTACTCATGACCACACGCGGGAAGGTTGTTCTTACAATCGCCTGGCTCGTGGTTGCATGGTGGCTTGCCACTGTGCTACCATTCTGGTGGACCAAACTCTAGGAGGAATCATGACGCAAGGTATCTGGATTGGCGCTGGAAGGCCCAAGTCAAAAAAGGCAATCAAAGATACTATTGCCGAGGGCAATGGTTTTCTTGTCAGGCTGGAAGCAACTTCTGTTTTTGGCAACGAATACAGCGGTCGCGTGGTCGATATGCCTCAGGGCGTAACACACTACTTCGTCGGCCCCGACCCGTACAAAAACCGTAAGTTTTACGGTCAGATTGTGCGTGTTGGAGACACGGTCAAAGTGTCCTAATGTTTGAAGTAGAAAGGTACGGTCGGCGATACTACATTCGTAGTCTCTATACCGGCATTCGTGTTTCCAAGGATGGCAAGCCAAGAGCATTCCGTTCGTTTCGGTCAGCCGAGCGGCACGCTAGCAAGTTGCTCCATGACATTGCAAAGAGAGTAAGGGATACCAATGAAAACTGACGTAGTGTTCGCGTACGTTATCGAGAACAATGACTTCCTTCTCGATAATGACGGATGCTTGCTTGGATATATCTATTCCATCAATGACGATGGAGACTTTATCGAACTCGACATTGTTGATGAAGATGCGGTTCACACTTTCATCTCTGTCGGACCATTCGACCCAATCACAATCGTTACCTCGTTTGATGAGGAATACGAATTCGAGGACGTGGACTACTAGCAGACCGGGCCTACCGGCCCGGTTTTGCCCACCAGACGAAGTGTTGGGCATTTCCATATCCACTTGACACAGCCACCTAGAGAGCGTAGTCTTTAGACATGAGAGTTATTCAGAAGGTCCAGAGCACCAGCGCCAACCCACAGGAACCAGTGGACATGCCTTTCTATCAAGGTGACAACGTGGCTGAGGGCATCGCCGCCGTTGCCAGCATCATGGCTTCCAAGGACGATACCGTTTGGTATCGCACCATTGAGATTCGAGTGGAGTTCTGATATGAACATTCGTTCAATTGACCGTGGAAAGACCGTGACCGAGGTCATGGTGGAAAACATCGGTGCCGTTTCAGAGGACATGATTGTCGGTTTCGCCATGGCCGCTGTCAATGAGGACCCGCACTCTCTCTTTGGGTGGAGCGTCGACCGCTATAAGCCTCCATTCCATCAGACAGTGACAGTCAGACTCCATAAAGACTAAGTCAAGGGCCTTCGGGCCCTTTTCTTATATCTAACGCTTTTGCCCAACATCTTGTGCTGGGCATTTACGAAAGACATACCAAAACCCCACCTTTTACAGTGGGGTTTTGGTTACGATACGCTCTCGCGCGCCTTGTCGACCTCAGTCAAAAACTCACTGAGGAAGCCTGACCAAGTGTGGTCACCTGCCGTCCTGCGCTCATAGATAACTTCCGCTACCATGGCCCACGACTGGATGACCTCATCGACCTCATCCATGTCAGTGCTCCGTGTAGACAGCCGGGTCAGAACCGATGACCAAGTCCGCAGCCTGCACATTGACGCCGCGCTTGTTGATAGCGCCCACGGTGAGGCTGCCATCCCTGCGAGTGGCAACGTAGACACCCGCCTGCACGTCATAGAACGTGCCAACGAACGTGGTCGGAATGCTGACAGTGCGAGTCCTGCGTCGAGCCATGATTGCTCCTAAGTCTGATTGGGGGCTGTTCCCCCTGACAAAGACAACAATACGGCATACCGGCCGCCAGCGCAATACTATTTTGGTTTTGCCCACCATCACTACCTATTGGGCATTTCCGCTGGGGCTTGCGCCGTCTGCTCCTAGCGCGTACAATGGTGCCATGACGTATTCAGAGAATATCGCCGCGTGCTTTGCGCGCGCCACCGCTGACGACAATGCCGCCGGAATGGTCTGGTATAACGAGGCTCATAACCTCGCGCTCGAATTATCCCCTAATAATGTGTGGCGCGGTGCCGGTGTTATTGCCGCGCTATCTCCGCTCAAAACATGGAATCTCAATGTCAGACTTGCGCGTAACGCATTCGATACCGGCATTGTCTCAGGACATATCAGTATTCATACTGCATATGCGCAGCGCATTCTCGACGGTGAGCATCCGCTAGATGTTATGCGTGGGGATAAGACACGCAACTTCGCAACAGCAATTGCCACCAATGGTAAGGCAAACATTGCCACCATCGACCGTCACGCATTCGATATCGCCATGAACCAGGTGTTTACCGATAAGACACGCAAGATTGGTAAGCGCATCTATCGGGATATGGCTGCCGCGTATTCTGTGGCTGCCAACGAAGCCGGTATCTCGGTAAACCAGATTCAGGCTATTACCTGGATTACCTGGCGACGTGAGAAGGGAATTAAGTAATGATGGTGGCAATTGTTATTGTTGTCATTGTCATTATTGTAATAGGGGCATTCAGTTAATAGCAAAACCGCCTACCGGCGGTTTTGCCCACCATCCGGAGGATGGTGGGCATTTCCATTAAAGACTTGACTTTTAAATACGACGGTAGTGTAATTAATATATGTATGACACACCAGACGAAACCCATTCATGCCTCACGCATGACCCGCGTTATCATCTTGAAGATGGCGTGCCGGTCCTTGACAACCCCAACGATGACGAGTAGGATTGCACCATGAGCAATTATGGATGGACCAACGAAGACGGCGAGCCCATCATGGATGGCGCCGCGTGGCGATTCGAGCAGCAACTGGACATGGACGCGCAAGCGGACTATGAAGCCGACCACTTCTACGACAACGACGGCGAGGCTCCGTGTGAGCGCGACCAGCGCTGGTGCACTGGTGGCGACCTCGACTGGATTGATGACCTGCACGGCGAGTGCATGTCGTGCGGAAAGGTTTGGGACTACGACTGGAATGCCGATGAGTCCGATGGCTGGACTCAGGCCACCGACCCGGACGGCGCTCCGCTCTATCGCCAGGGCATGGACGCCGACGACCCGGTTCGTTGCGCTAACGACTAAGATTAGCCCCGCTTCGGCGGGGCTTTTCTATATCCTACCGTTTTGCCCACCATCGTGTTGGGCATTTTCATTTTGCCCGCGTCCCATATAATCCCATTACGATAGAGCCTTGTAATCACTGGGATTTTCTGTTACGCTGTACTTACCAGCCAAACGAACCAAGGAGTTTCAATGAAGCCCAGCAACGACCGCGAAGCCATCACTCTCATCCTTGACGGTCTCACCAACGTGGGCTGCAAGGTCACAAGCGTGGGTGACGATACATGGAATCCAGAGGAGACTCAGGAAGTCAGTTCCGTGCAGGAGGCTGTTGACCTAGTTACCAACGTAGATGAGGCCATTGTGTACGTCGACCTGCCCGATGGTCGTACATCATTCATCTTCTTTGTTCTCGGCAATGACCCTGAGGAAGTCGCCTGCGACCACGGCGTGAACCTCTCCGAGTACATTGACCCTATTGTTCGCCCCTGGTGGTGATGCCAGCCCATAGGGCTGGACATACCCATTACAATGGGGTATGCTTATCTCAAGAGAAAGGAACACCATGCACCTTCATACCCTCGTGCTCAACGTCCCGTATTCCAACCGCGTCTTCTGTGAAGGCTGTCCTGCCGTCTTCCGATTGGCAACCTATCCAGAGGCTGTCTATGTGCATAACAGCGGAGACCTAGCCAACGATGGTCCCATGATTTGTGAAAACAATGTCGTGGTTGTTCCGCTTGATTACTCAATTCCTCAGGAGGCAAAGTGAACAAGCGTGATTACCTCGTTTCAAAGGGTCTGGCTAAGCCTGGCCGTGGCAAGTTCTCCAATGCCGCAAAAGAGGCACTTGTTAAGGCTGAGTCTGAGGGTATGCGATTCTCTGATTCTACTACCGGCGCGCCGGTAGTCAAGTCTGACAAGGCTCCCGAGGTCAAGAAGGATGGAGATTCTCCCTATCTCTCGCCTGATGATTTCCGCTTTCCTGAGAAGGAATACCTCGCGCGGGATGCTGACGGTAAGACGTATTCCATGCGTGAGTGTTGCAACACGTGTCGGGTGAGTCTCACTAACCACATGTGTAACACCCCCACGATTCACAATTTCATCACTGTCAGCATTGAAGAAAGGCGGTGATTGTATCGACCGCATATTAATAGCCGCCATGGTAACGCTCGGTCTATGTCTTGGCCTTGCCATAATCGGCATGTGGCCAGTCCTTGCGATGCTCGGTGCCATCGTCTATGGCATCATGTTCGGCGGTTAAAACTTCTCAAAAGGCTTGACAGCAACACCAGAATCGCGTAGAGTATCACTCATAAGCCAACCAACAACAACTCTAAGGAGAAACACCATGGCTAGCAAGAAGACCAACGTTCCCGCCAGCGCCGTACGCGAGTGGTTCAACGAGGCCAAGCCCGAGGGCGTCAAGGCTCCCGGTACCCGAGGCCGACTCAACCCGGACATCATCGCCGCCTTCAACAAGGCCAACCGCAGCAAGGTCTACGTGGTCGCTTCCGAGGCTGAGAAGCGGACCATCACCGTGAATGTCGTGATGCTCGCGGGTGGTCGCAAGACGACCAAGCCTGTCACTGTCACCACGGAGCACGCCCGCGCGCTGCTCGGTCACCCGGCTGGTAAGCGTGGTCGTTTCGACAAGGACCTGCTCGCGCTGGCTCTTGAGGCTGAGCGTCTGGCTGAGTGACCACGACGGGCGGTAGTTGACACGCTACCGCCCGTCTGCTACACTTGTTACACAACATAACGAAGGTGGCCCTATCAGTCGGCAGGCTAGGGCATAAGGAGTTTGACGGTCAATCCACCTTCACATACCGGCCCGAGCATCGCCACGACGATGCTCGGGCCTTGTTGTATCTTTTGTAAATGCCCAACAGTGAAACATGGTGGGCAAAAGCACACAGCGTCTTGACGCCGGTAGAGAATATGAGGTAAGGTTACACCATGGAACTTAGACAGGTAGAGAAGCATGCAAAGGCCCTGATGGCTCTCCATGGTGTCGGTCACCTTGAGTTCAAGTTTGACAATTCTAAGACCAGGCTTGGTCAAACTCAATTCATCAAGGAGTGGAACGATACCATCTGGAAGCCCATTAATATCAGCCTATCAAAGCACTATGTAACTCTGCTACCGGCCGCCGAGGTCCGCGATGTGGTGTTACATGAGATTGCGCATGCAATTGCTGGTGCAGAGGCACATCATGGTCCTCGCTGGCGCATCGTTGCCCGTAAGGTTGGTGCCACTCCGGAGCGGTGTGTAACGCCCTCAGTACGTCCAGACCACGCGGTAGTTGGTACGTGCTGCATCTGCGATAAGGCAGTTCACAAGGCACACCGTCTCCCTCAGCGCGTATACTTCCATCACCCATGTGGTCGTACTCCCTTGCGCTGGACCAAGAATGGTGATACCATGAGTCTAGAAGACATGCCCACCAAGTACCAGTATGAGTACAACCGATACTTCTAAGGAGTAATAATGAACATTCACACTGTCACCGGCCTGCACGGTGAATTGGTTGCTTTCATCCGCGACGAGGCCGCCGAAGAGGTAGAGAACATGCTTTGTGGTTGGGCGGTAGTCAGACAGCCCGCGTACTCATTCCCCAGTCGAGCCTTTTCAACTCACTATCTTTACTACGATAGTGACCTGAACCAGTGCGCTTGCTGGGGTCATTATGACATGACGCTGGCTGAGGCTCGTGAAGACGTGCTGCTGCGAGTCGCATAAGTCAAGGCCCTTCGGGGCCTTTTCTTATATCCTTTGGTTTTGCCCACCACCTTACGGTGGTGGGCAATTCCCATAACATTTTCCCATTTAAACAATTGAGATAACAATATCACAATAGATTACGACGAAAGTATATATCTCCTGAACAGTATTGTCATTTATGAAATAATTGACATATCTATATCAGAGAGTATTACGATAGGGCGTAGAATCTCCTGGAAAATTCAGATTATCTCATGGTTCAAAACCTCACTCAACAACGATATCCGTAGAATAAACATTACGAGACAGACCATATGGTCTGTATTGGTATATATTTTACCCTATCAAATGGTCTATTTTAATGCATCAAGTGATACCTAACCTTCCCAAATGTCATATTCAACTTACAAAATGGTAATTGAACGCTGTGATATGCTATATTCAACGGGCGCGGTAGTCAATCCCTATAATAATATCTAGTAAGTATAACAAAGACTGACTACCGGCCCGGTTTTGTATGGCATATGAGGTTTTGGGTCATTTTTGGGTATATTGGGCCATTGGTACACTTTTTTGGATAAAATTAGGCCAATTGTACATAAAATAGGCTTAAATTTGGCGCATTTGTATATTTCCAATACACTATATCCCCTACACAGTTTACACATATTACTTTTGTTTACGGTGTTAACTCTTTTTCCACAACTTTATCCACAGGTTAACCTATCTTGTGGATAATCTTTTCTTATTCACGAAGTATAAGTTCATTGTTGCCACCACAAGAGCAGTAGTATTGACCATTAGTAAACCAAACTACAGTTGCTTTGTTACCGTGAATTTTGGGAATGATTTCATCAATATCTTCTTGATTAAATTTCCTACCGGCGCTCATAGGTCGTCATACCAGTTATAATCATCATCTGTTACTACCGGCGCGAGTTCGCCCAACCGCTCTTGAATCCAGTCCAACTTTCTAACCACATTTACAAGAACACTCTCTATGCTGTCTAAACGGCTCTTATAATACTCATGGTGTCCTGGGTCCACTTCATTACTACCGGCGCTCTGACCGTCGTTTCTGGCCCTCTCAGCCCTATTCCTCAGCACGGCGTCCGTGTTGTCTGTCAACACTTGCTTGTACCTGTCTCGTAGAGGCGTCTTCCATGCGGTGTCGAAGGCTTCCTGTTCCTCTGGGGTCTCAATCTTTTCTACCGCGTGGCCTTTGGATTCTAGACGCTCAATACTTTCCTTTAGGCGGGTAGACAATGAGTTTACCCGCCTTGGTCCATATATTGCTTCGCTCTTCAATCTATAATTAGGTTCGTTTAGTTCACGTCCAAGAACCCAATCATTCTTGTAACTGACAGGGAATCCCTTGCTCATCATGAATGCACGCAGTGTCGCGTGTTCGGCTGGGCATTCTTCATAGGGACCAGCATCATCAGACTGCTCATAATAGCAGTTATGCCTACGATTGTGGTAGTCCCACTCTTCAATCAATTCTTGTGCATTCTCAGTTGTATAGTTCATCGGCTATCTACCTCCACCCAATAACCTGCAATGTCGCATTCACCTGCTGGGAAGAATTCAATTCCCATTGGATATCCGTCCCTTGTGTAATGAGTGGGAAAGGAGTGATGAGTAAGCGACATTGGTGTCACTCCTACTCCATGTCTATTGATATCGGTGTCAATCTCTAACATCCACTCGCTGCCTGTTAATGTAAGTTTCATTTATCCTTCCATTCTTTAAGAATGTCTTCGATGTATTCGATGTTGTCTAGTTGCTTTATACCGGCGTCGTTGGTCTTTCTATTCTTGAATGCATCGACCATACTGGGTCGCCATATGATGAACCATACAATCAGCAGAATACATATATATATAAAGACCATCAGATTGCCACCCATATATATATTACGTATGTAACAACCCACATAGAAAACAAAACCATGCCTTTATAGTTAGTCTTGCGACTATTTTCAAACGTTGTTTTGACTATTTCTCTACCTACTACGATACCGAATACCGTTACGATAACTGTCAGAATCCACATGGCTTCTCTCCTTCTGTAGTAACGGTGACATTCATCGCCGTCAGTATCAACAGCCTAATGACTTGGGTGACTTCGCGCTTTGTTGGCATGGACTCAAAACAAAAGCAATGGCTGGTGTAGCCCTCGTTGAAGGCGTGTGCACGCCTTACCTCTAAGTAGACAATATCTGACTTACCATCTTCGACGCGCTTTCTACCGACAATTATATTATAGCCGAGCGCGACATATGTGTCGTCTGCAATACGTCTAATCTTCTTGTATCGCTTTAGGCTCTTCTTGGTGAATGCATCCTCTGGCTTCATATCGGCCGGTACCTCGTCTCAGTGACCTCGTAAGGCTCTACTGCAAATACGGTGGGCTCTGGTAGCCCATCACGCTCCTGCAATTCTGTAGCAGGCTCACAGTGCTCCACAAGCACATACTCTTCCTTGACCCACTCTAGGTCGGTGCCTTCCAACTGTAGCGTACGCTTTTTGAAGATTGTATGCTCTACAGTATACCAACGACGCTTGTCATGTGTTTCAGACTCTACGAATGTAGCACCAAACCAATATGTAATACCATGTGTGTCTGTGGGGTTCTCTTCTAGAAACTCTTTTATATCGTCAACAAATGTCATTCCACTACCTCAACCTCTTCGAGACGGAAGGTACCGTATTCAAACCACCATTGGGCATCGTGACCCTTTGCATAGGTATTGTAGGAGCCCTCATGCTCACCATCAACCTCGGCCTTAATCCAGCGCATCGCCGCAGAAGTGCTCTTTGCTACAGCCACCACTCTCGGAGGCGGTGAGTTATATGAATCGGTGTCGTAATACTTAACAACGGTTACTTTCATTTGCGTCTCGTCTTTCTCGTCTTGGTTCTGTCTTTGGTTGGTTTATAACATTTACAACCGCGCGCCTTGCACTCGCAGTATCTCATATCGTCTGAGTATACCACCTTGTTGGTCTTCGGGTCAACCAAAAAGCGCCGGTACTCACGCTTGCAACCATTGTGGTCTCCACGTACACACCAGTCGAATGTCATAGCAAGAATAATGCAATAATCAAAACGGTCCAGATGATGAATAGCACCGAACAGAATATGAAGAACCAATCATCCTCAGAGCCATCACTATATTCATCATCCTGCTCATCGAAGAAAGTATGGTTCTCTGGGTCGGGTATCATTATTACTCCAATTCATAGTTTACAGCATGGATGGCATCTTGATAGAGAACTTCCTCTTGATACCGGTAACCGGTATCAAGGCCAAGTTCAAATACACAAACAGGGTCTTCGACCTCATGGCCTTTGGTCTTTTGGCATCTATTATATCCATGGTTGAGTGGATAGATAGAATTGCACAAGTCACGTCTACTACCGGCGCCTCTTATCATCGCAGGGCAGAATGGCTTGATAGTGTGTTCTTCTACACCGCCGCATTCTACACATGGTTTAAGCATTACTTATTCCTCAGAATCTCATTTTGCTCTTCTAGCAGTTCAATCACTTTATCAATACCTGCGACCAACTGCGTCATTTTTTCCTCGGTCGCATCGAGCCTAGCCATAGCCTCATGTAGACCGGGAACTCCAAATGCCATTACTCTTTATCCCCTGCAAAAGTATAGATGCTCAAAAGCACCAGTGAGCAAACCAACCCAACCACCCAACCGCGATTCCCATTGTCATATGCTCTAACGGTTAGGATAGCGGTATAAATTCCTGCCATGAGGCTGAGTGAGCGTGTGAAAATCATCAGTTCTCCTTAAATGAAGTTAAACATAAACATGGGTCGCTATAGGTTACGATGCCTAACTTGTTGGTTGACTTTAGCATCGTTGTGCAAGCCAAGCCATGCCATTGGTGTCCACAACTATCACATAGGTCATAGTTGTTGTAAAGCGCATTAGGCCATATTGGAGGCATCAGATTTTACCGGTTGCGATGAGGTAGACCTTACGAGCAACCATAAATACTACATAGCACAGAGCCAGCGGCCAGAACGGAGAGACCGCAAGCACAACCAATGCTTTGCGCATTTCTTTGCGTATATCTTCTTTTACATTGTGGTTATGGTTATTGGTATCACTATAGGCAACAGCCCCACCAATAACCATAACCAAACATACGCCAGCCAATACAATAGCAATAGTCAGATAAATATATAGTAGGTCAGACATTGTTGTGCTCCCTCGCATACATGGTGATACCACGGAACTCAGTATCGTTTACCGGCACGCCTACGATGCAGACTTGCTTGCTAACGATACGGTACTGTCCGTCACGTGTCTTACTGGCAGATACGCGGACTGGGTTGTCGAAACACTCTTGAATGATATCAGCAGTCAATCCATGCTTTACCGCCTGCTTGCATGCGGTGCGAGTAAGAGTGAGACGCATTCCATTAGTGGTTTCCATCATCCCTCCAAGATGTATGCTACGTTTGACCACGGAACAAAGGTGGCACCGAAGTTCCAATTGATGTGCACGCCTAGGTCGCTGGCCTGGATATCCTGAATACCACCTGTATAGGGTGTCCAAGTAGAACTCACTGCACAATCCACTTGAACTTCATAAATGGTTACTAGTCTCTCTACGCTCATCATGGGCTCCTTTCGCTAGGTGTAGCCACAGTCTATACTACCGGCGACGGTATGTCAAGACCCTACTTTTTTTGAATAACAACCGATTCGAAAGATGTAATCGGTTAGTTCTAGCCATAGAAGGCGTGTCGCCTCTCGCATCATACGCTGTTCCCATTATCTTCTCGGAATACACTACAAATATCACAATACATGCAGTGTTCTATCGATTGGCGCGCCATCATGTCATAGACTATAATGTGCCTGTAGTATAGATGACCGCAGATACATGGCGTGTCTTTTTGATGAATCACTTTAATGCAATGTCCGGGTAGTTGGCAATAAACCTAAATGTGAGAATACCAGCGGTCTCTGAGAGTTTGGCAGTCATGCTGGCACCCTTGCTTTCGTTTTTAATAAAAGCCACACAAGCATCTGCACCAAGCGCCACCATTTCAGCATTACGAACGAAACCGGCGCGCCTACCATGCTTATTCCAATCGGCTGGATGCCGTTCTACGGACCACCCTAGTTCTTCTGCTGCTTTTTCAGCAAGAAAGTCAGCGCCGGTAGGACATGCGCCACTAACCAATACATTGTCAGTGGTCTCAAGGATGCACAATGCAACCTTGATGGCAATCGCGTCCGTCCAGTCACGCGAGCCGGTAATAAGAATTCTACTCATTATATTTACCAATCATTCCCTAAAGTTAGTTCGGCTTTATCAAAAAGCCATTCGCGGTAGTCGTCATCAGTGGGCTCATCGCCTGGCTCATGTGTCTCTACCCAAAACTCAAAATAGAAGGTATCCCAATCCATCAGTTCTCCCAATTGCCGAATAAGTCATATGTCGGATAGAGTAGGTCGTCACCCATGGCACGGCGTTCCTCATTCGTTACCGGCCAATCTGTAACAGCAGCCATTGCGTTTTCGCAACCGGCGCTGTCGTGGTCATGGTCCGGACCAAACTCAATAAAACAATCCCACTGGATTGCCATATCGGTCGATGGCTCTTCATCGGTACCACCGACGCGGACCTGGACAAAACGCTCGGGGCGTACATACCAGAGTTCAGCCTCATCTTCGACGGCCCATCGGTAACCAAAAGGCATCTCGTCTACAATCGTGTAAGCATCCATGACAGTTCCTCTCGTTCGGGTGACACCAGTCTAACATAGACAAAGCCCCGAGGTCAAGCCTCGGGGCTAAGTCTTTACCAACGTCTAATTTTAATTGGCAACTACAAAGGGAACCACTAGCACGCCAGAATTAGTAGAGCCGAGCGTATCGTCTCTACAATCTACCTTCTGGTATAACTTATGTACACCATTGGTAAGCATTGTTGTATCAATTGGTGAAGCAGATGGTCCATAACCGCCGTCAGCATCATGTAATACTGTTCCGACTACCGGTGGTACTGCATGGAAGTCAGGGTCAATCGTGAAGAACGAATGCGTTACCGGCAGACTTGCATCGGTGTCGTGTGTAGTCTGTTCGAGAGTAGGCGACCAGACTCCTGATACTGGCGCGTCTGGAATCGGTACAGACTTTACGGTAGCCTCACAATATAGTGCGTGAGTATACCATCCCTTACCGCGTAAGTTAGGTTCTCTAGTTACATTAGAGACCGACTTTCCATTTTGTACATAAACTTGGAAATTCAGGTTGTTACGCATTTCCTTGCTGCTCGGCTCCGGTACGAAGCCACGGAAACGCACCTCTTGAAGACCAGAGTGATTGAATAATGATAATGGCATCGAGAATGTCAACCATCTTGCACAGTTGCCAGGCTGAGCACAGGTGAAGTCTCCCTTGCCAGTGCTAGATGCTCCTGGACAGGTGAAATCTTCTGCTGTGGCGCGCACATAACACTTTTGGACCGTAGTCTCATAATCGGTCCCCTTGAACACCATAGAAACATAGTTGAAGGTTCCAGGGTTATCGTGCATCATTACACGTACATTAATCGTAAGATTTCCTGAGGTCAATGTCTCACGCTCTGGGATACATGCTCCAAGATGAGAATGACCGTGATGAGTCGCGGCATCATCTACCTGACCGGCTCCCGGCATCCACCAAGTCTGGGTCTCCACAAACTGTCGTGTTTGTGGGTAAACGGTTGCTGCATCTGGCCCTGGCGCACCGATACACGTTGAGTCTGCTGTTACTGCTGTTACCGGCGCTGTATTTACTATTCCAAGTAGAGCGAGTGATAGTCCCAACGCCATAAACATAGGTAATACAATCTTCTTAAATGTCATTTATATTCCCTCCTAAGGGTTTCCATTCAGTTTAGCACAGATTGGCCCTCGGTTATGCCGAGGGCCAACTCTTTACCTTAATTTTACCTATCGGCAGGAGAGGGCAATTTTACCCTTGAACCACACTCAATACATTCTGCGTCGAGGCCATATGCAGCAATCTCATAGTCTTCATCTATCTGAATAACAGTTTTGAACCATTCAGACCCACATACACATATCCTAGTCATATATTCACCTAGGTCTATGCTGTCTCCCGTGCCTTCATAGTCCAAATAATGTGTCATAGTTCGTCTAGTTCTGCTTTAAACTCTTCGATTGTTGCTTCTGCTTCAACGGCAAAGGCTACTGACTCATTGGCTAACGTAATAGCAGACGGTACCAGGCACTCTGGAATATCACCACTCATTAACTCAACGACTCTTTCATATGTCTTGTTTGATGCTACTGGGTCATCGTCAAACTCTGGCATATCGCTGAGCAAAAGCACCATAGCGGCTGCTCGCACCGCCCACTCAACAACGTTTTGTGTCTCTTCCTCATCAAGGTGCACTACATCGAATTCATCAGACATATTGCGACAACTCCTTAATCAAAGGAACTACCGCGCGAGACTTGATATCTACCGGCTCGATTTCATATCCCATTGCTAACTTTAACTGCGGCACACCAAGAATGTTGAAGCGTTCACTGGCCCAGTGACTATCCATATCTTCGGGGAACGAGCCCATATCAACTGTCACAAAGATAATATTGTCGTACAGGTCCTTTAACTTATTCCAGTGCGGCTCTAGGCGTTGACATGGTATACACCATGTTGGCGCTGTGAATAATACTAGAATCTTGTTGTCATCCCATGGCAGAGCATCAAATTCTGCTTCTTTAGTTACATTATACTCAGTCAAGGTAGTGTGTCACCTTCTCGATGACTATATTGAGATTCCAACCGGTGATGACGTTCATACCGGCGACGGCATGTTCAAACTGTGCGAGAGCATCTGCCTCAGAAAGAGCATTAAATACCGGCTCATATCGTGGTGCTAGAAGGTCCCTGTCGATATTACTATAGTCTGAATCGTTCTTGGTGATACGATAAGTAATACCGTATCGTGAACTTTCTAGTTCAACACTATCAAGGACATTGTTCGTGCCTTCAAGTTCAAGGTCACCAGTCAGCCATTTCTGCTCAGGTTTCAGGTCAACAACGTCTGCAATGAGCGGGCTAATCTGTGAGAAAAGGAACCCACCCTCTGCCTCGGTAGGCAAAGCGCCAGCGCCGGTAGTAAGATAATCATTACCCTCATCAACCTCTTCCTTTACCGGTTCATCAAGTACCGGCGCAATCAAGTAGATAGGCTTCTCTGTAGGAACGCGGTCGAAGTTACCCTGAATGTGATTGCTGTAGAAACGACCAAGGCTCTTACTCCCAAGGAGAAAGAGATAGGTTGACTCTTCTACATCACCATATACGTACGCTCCACCGCTGACGAACTCGATAAAAAGTTCCTTAGCCTTACGGTTGTAGGCAATGGTTCGGACAGCGCTGCTGTAGAAGTCGTGGTTGAGCCAGTCGTCCCGGTCGGTAGTTCCGTCTGCGCGGAGGTCGTAGGCAAAAAGCGTGCTCATTGTGTCTCCTTAAAGTAGGTGTGCCACCATCCTACACGATGGTGGCGTTGTTGTCAAGAGGTTGGATTCATCAGTTCTTGTGTGAGGCGCGGTATACCATTTGACTTTTCTAGTCTTTCTACTGCTGGCCTTCCATATTTTTGCACTTCACTGCCCATATCGGCAGTCCATAGACCCTCTGCGATACCGGCTGCAAATCGGAACGGTAGATAGCGGCCACCGAACTTTGCCTCATGCATATGATAACGTCTATGTTCTGCAACTCCGAGACATTGTGTACCATATAGAAAAGTTAGTGCATCCATGCCGGATAGATTTATTGCTTTAATTGACTTAGCGCTGGGTTCTTTACCGCCAACAATAACTTCCAGATATTCATTCATCAATGCTCTTGTAAGTTCTGGATTATCCTCATATTTAACTTCAATGTCATTAAAGATACCGGCGTGTGTGAACTGATGATTATTCCAGTTTATCTTTGGGTCGGTTACTACCACGCAGAAGTCTCCGCCCTTAGGAGAAGTATCTTCGGCATGCCTTCCGGGTAGCAATAGTCTAATATTTGGATAGGGCTCCATGATGAGAGACTTTTCCTTACCAAATCTGGCATAGGGAATATATTCGTTTAGTTCTTGAAATTTCATTGTCTCTCTATTCTGTGTATGCGACTGCCGGTATAGGCTCACTAAAAGGGAGGTCGGGCTCAACCAACCAATAATCATTTAGAAGGACCTCTCGATTCTCTCTGTAATGATGAGAACAGAACAACAGTTCGAAATTATTTTTAATGGCTATGTGATATGCCTGAGCGCCGCATCTGTCACAGCGGTCGCTGGCTTTAAACTCACGCATCTCGTTGTTCCATTGTATCAGTTGTTGTGTGGTTTTTCATACCGTTCCTCCATGTGCTTTAGACGGTCTAATGTTATAGACAGTTCTGTAACTACTTTTTGTTTTTCATCTCGTAGGTCATAATACCTACTGCGCCACTCTTCAACAATTATCTCTAAACGCTTTTCTTCTTCGTCCGCACTTTTTAGTTGGGTGCGTAGGCTGTCTATTTCCTTTCGAAGTTCGTCACGAATCGAGGTCGCCTCGGTAGAGCGCTCTTTTGCTTTGTTAAGCCACTGTTCAATAATCTTTAGTCCCGTACCACCAAAGAGAGTGCCGACCAAGGCTATGAACCCTGGATTATTGAGCAGTTCGCGCATTCACCCTCACCCACAACCAATAACTCCCTGTTATCAGCACAATCGCTGTTTGAGAGATATATGATGGGGGTTTCCAACTATCTAGAGTTAGAAATACACCAATCAGAGAGTATAACCTTAGTAAGAATCCTACTAACAATCCATTGGTTACAATATGTGTGTATCGGCGGGTATTACCATCGCTTACGGAAGCGTATAACAAAACTAGCCCGTCTATAAACAACAATACACCATATAATATTATGATATTATGATTGTTAATCATAGCATAGAGCGGGGTCCTGGCTCCCTCTGTTACAGTAAGATACCATGGCCCAATCAGATAGGCGGCGCCGGTAACGAACGCTACCGCCAATATACCAAATACTACCCTGTCTATAGTTCTGGGCTTATATGGTGTTAGTCTCTTCTGCTTCATATCATAAATTGTACCTCACGCTGCATTTTAATGCAAAGGTAAACTATTTGCAGATACATGCAGACGTAAAAGTTGCATAAATATGAACCAACGTTTAAGTTAACTCGCTCAATGTAATTGGCTCGCCAAGGTAACGCTGGGGCTTAACCCAGTATTTGATGAAGTCTATACCGTGCTCTCTACCGGCCAGCACAAGGAACCCGCGCGGTTCACGTTTGTTGTCTAGACAATCCTGACATATGTACATCTGAATGCCAGGAAGCGCCTTTGACTTTTTCTGTTTTAGACTATTCTTTGGCTTGCGACATGATGTGCAAAGCATGCTGTCAGTCGTTGTCATACTCTATCAGTTCTCCTAGTAATTGAAACTCTTCGTTCTCCATCAATACTTCAAATTCAATACCGCCAGACTCATAACGGATGGTCGTATAAAAAGCACCCATGCTCCCAACGATTTCACCCATATGGCCTATACGTGGGTTGTCCTCGTCTGGAATCCAGACTATTCTGTCCATACTTTCTCGATTAGACATCCGATACCAGTCCTCTCAATAGCGGTTCTTAACTTCTCTAGTTCCAGAGCAATCTCAAGCCTATCTTCTACCGTGCGCCACGCAAAGTGCTCCATCTGTACTGAGATAACAATAAACGCTTCTCTATCTTCTGTTACTAATGGAAAGTCACCTGGGAGAAGCGGTTTGGCTTCGTAGATACAACGTTTGACCTCTTCTGTATAAAGCCCATCAAACATCTATACCGCTCCGAATCTGCTTCCATATATCTTCTGTCTTGTGTGAGTTCCTTACCTCATCGGTATTACCATTGTTCAGATAAACTCCACCCCAGAGGCCGTATTCATTGTTCTCATGACCTTCACGCAAACACATGGCGCGAACCGGACAAGAAAGACATATACTATCCATCACCTGTGCGAATACCGGGTCTGACTCATAGTCATCATAAAACCATCGGATTTCCATGTTCTTGCAAATGGCCAGGTGGTACCATTCAAGTTCTTTATCGGTATTAGGCATCTGCTCCTCGCGCTAGGCGATAGTTAATAAGCCACTTTCCATTACTATTGGGTGATACAACAGTTTCGAAGCCCCACTCATCACGGTAGCGGCGACCATTAACATGCCTTGCTGCTATGCGGTCAGGCTTGAAGAAAACCATATCCCATCCATCCCAGCGAACTGGAATACCCTTACGCTGCAACTTAGCAACGAATCCATCGGCCTTATCAATGGTTAGAGCAATCATTTTTATATCCTTCTGGTTGTATTGTACATTACTATTATAACACAACAACCAGAGGACTATCAAGTCCTCTGGTTGTTTAATCCTGCCTAGTATAAATTAGGCTGGGCTAAGCGTTACGGTACCGTGGTTGTTATCGCCAGTAGAAGACACAGTAGTGCTGTTGACTGGGTTAACGTATCTACGGTTACGACGATTAACATTCTGGTTGTCGAAGTCACGCTGCTTACGAGTGTCCGTAAGTTGCATTAGGTCGCGGCTGTAACGGTCGGCAACAGTTCCATCATATAGAGCCATAATTCATACCACCTTTCTTAAAGTCATATGAACAGTATATCATGATGAAATTACAAAAGCAAATAACTATTTACCCTTCCGGGTTAAACACCATTTTTGCTTGCAACGGCCAATAGAAACTGTCATGCTCTGTGTCCAAGATTCCCCACGAGTTGTCCTCGCCGTCACAGTCCAAGCCAAAAGTCTGCGTCTGCCTGGCTCCATCGTGGCTGGCGGTATTAATCCAGTCATACTTGCGATGCATGTGACCATGGAATTGCATACGGGGCCGTACAGCCTTGATTACTTGGTCTATGAGCAGCCTATGTGCCAGGCTAGAAGGGTCTGGGTCAAGGCGGAACCCCCAAGGCGTGTAGTCTGAGCAGTCATGAGTAAACAAGTAGTCGATATCAGGACCCCGGTACTCTTGAACACTGGCCAGTTCTTTTTCAGATAGAACTTCATTACGCCACCACGTCTTACCCTCGGTGCGCCACTGTCTATCGATAGATACCGCGCCGCCAGCGATAAAGAACCGCTTATCGCCCCACTTCCAATTATGTACCTTTGGTGAGATTAGCAAATTGCTACGAATATAGGTAAAGCCTTGGTTGTCCTTAGTAGCAGTGGTGGAGTTCACCCACCATTCCCACTGGTCGTGGTCTTCATGATTTCCAGGCAGCGCAAAGATATTAATGTTGAGAGGGCGGGCGTATTCGTTAATCTCATCTAGAAATTGTATTCCCCCAAAGCCAGGCCACATGCCGAAGTCGCCAACCACCAAGATATGTGTGGCTCCGAGCGTCTTAGCAATATCCAACTTATTCTTTATAACACGAGCATGTCCGTGTGTGTCTCCACAAACTAGGATACGGATTGTCTTCGCCACCTCTCTAAATAATCGGCAGCCTTTCTTAGACGTACCGGGTCGTCTTTCATAATTCCCATCGCAGAATTACACTGAATACACAATAAACCGCGGATGCATAATCCACAAGTTACTCTGCCTTCGCAACAATCATGGTCGTGGTCAACATGTAATAAGTAGTCTACCACATCATTGCAGACGGCACAACTGCCGCCTTGCTCAGATAATCTGAGTTCATATTGTTCTCTACTGATTCCATATTTCCACTTTAATAATGTGAATGCACGAGTCAACTTCCACTCTGGGTCATTATCTTGTTTGGCTTTACGCCTATTTGCGATGCATTCACGACAAACCTTCCGTCTATTACCAGAAGCCTTAATTAATTCAAATCTATCTTCGGACTTAGCCTCTTTACAAATTCTACAGATATTCATATGAGTATTATAGCATACAAATACTCACGATTCTGGAATCTGCACTTACCTTTCGTCAAGGTTGAATACGTACCCAGAATCAGTATATGAGATATACCCGAGGATTTCATCGCTAGTGTCCCACACTGTAATCGAATGGCCCTTAGCCAATGGGTTTGCTACGATATTCTTCAAGCCACGCAAAGACTTTATTATGTTAATAGCCTCTTGGATATCGTCCAGTTCTGCCACCGTGATGAATCTACTACTCTTCATTGTTATCCTCTTCTAGATTAATGTCTTGCATTAGTTCTTGTACGGTCTTAAAATCATCTGATTCTCTACCGGTGCCGCGCGTGTGCAGTAGACATGCCAGAATAAGAGGCTCGCCGGTAACAATTGTCTTTGCTCTACCGTTCCAAGTCCACGCTTGGTTCAGGAACTGTCTGGTGTCGTGCTTAATCTTGACCTTCATGCTCTTATTGTAGCAGAAAGGGCTAGGCGAATCAAGTTCGCCTAGCCCTCCTTAGTTATAGACTACTCAGTAGTCGTAGCCATAGTAATTGTCATCGTCATCGTCGTCGTCATACTCATTATAATCGTAATCAGAGTAATCGACGGCGGTAACCAACTTCTGCGCTACGGTGTCGAGCACGACGTACTTGCTGACACGCATCTTAGCACCATTGCACTCGTAGGGAACGCTACGCACATGACGGGGGTCAACCTCGACGTTAACCACCACGCCGTTACCGGCCCAACGCTTGGCATATTCATAGGTTCCAACGTGTAGCCCTACAGAACAACCAACGCTCGGGTTGTGCTCGACCGCGCTCGCGTCCATCTCAACAGTGTTGCCAACGCTGTTGTCGAGGTTACCATTGACAGCAACACCATTTACGATACCCGGCCCAGCATGCTTGCTGGTATAATTGGCGTTTAGACCACGATACCCAAGGATATTGCCATTTGGCAGAATGGTGAAGCGCTCGGCATCTAGCCAACGAGAAAGGTTCTCTCGGATATCCTCGTTGGTGTTAGAGTAGACCTTTTCCAGAAAGTTGACAATAGGCTGCCAGTCGTCTAGGTCTTCCTCCAAGAAACGCACAACCTGCGCGGTATAAGCGTCTTCGACCTCGGTCTGGTCTACGTAGACTCGTGAATTAGCAACTCGCACGCGGTCGCTCAGGTCTTCAAAGCGCTCAGCAACGCGGCGAGAGGTATCAAACAATTCTACAACACCCTCATAGCCACCAACGGCCAACTCAATAATTTCATCAAAGAGTGGATGCTGGTCGTCTGCAACAAACATCTCTCCATCGACAACGACCGTGATGTTTGCAGAATCATCGTGTCGCACAAGATTAAACTTTAAACTCATAATTACCTCTCGTATGCCACCTTCGCGGCTGTTATTGTTTCGATTATGTTCAAGTATACCATGGTTGGGGTGCTATTGCAAGCACCCCAACCATGGCAATGTTTACGATTTAGCGCTGTATACTGCGTTACAGTAAAGCACTACGTGGTTCCTCGGAGCCCTACTACCGACGTTAATCAGAGGGTAGGCATCTGAAAGCCTGAATATTGGCTTGGCCTCAGGCATTTTCAAATGAAGTCCTATGCGCCTACCAAACTGATAAACGCTATGCGCCTTCTCATAGTTTGACTTATTACCTGTGCTTGATTGAACTGCTATAGCCAACTTACGCAGGTCAGGGTCCTTAAGTGAGTCGGCCTGAATAGCCTTGAAGAATCGCTTCTCTTCATATTGCATACCGGCCATCGTAGACTCAACCTTTGTGATTTTCGAGATATAAGAGTCTAGAACATCCTGTAAAGCACCGCTCACCGTACTGGCCTTGTGGTTACGCAAAAACTTATCAAAACGGTTCTTAGCCAGAACAACAAGAATGTAATGCTTGCCTAGAGTCTTCACGAGTTCGTTTGGCGTACAACCGTTCATCCTATAGGATTCCTTGATTTCCTGCGGGCTGATATAAACCAATTTTTTACCAGTCGGTACAGACACAGCGGTAAGAGCATTGTACTTAACATTTCCATCCGCCTCAATTGAATATACATCATAGGTAGGAACATCACGCGGACCACTAGAGGGCGTCCTAGGAATCTTGATAGCCTTAATGGTATCAGCGGTTACACGAGGCACCTGCTTCAACCAGATAGAGTCAACATCATCATTCATGAGGTAGGCATGTCCCGCTGACATACCATTCTCGGTCATGTAATAGTTAATCTTCTTCTTAAAAGAAGCATGAGGGTTAACATCATCATCAAGGCCGGTAACAAAGATAACATTATTTCTTACAACATCGTTCTTTATACCGAAGATATTAGACAAGGCAATATAACTGCCTGCTGATATCTTGCTAATGCCCTGTAGATTCCAATGCAGATATCGCGTATCATGCAGAACGTTGTCTACGAACTCGTCACCTTTATAGGTAAGTTCCTTCGCAGCCTTTGTGTTCTTGAAGTAGTAAGATAACGCATTATACCGATGCCAAGCGCTCCGATGGTCTGGCGCACTAGTAACTTCATCCAACTTTGTCTTTAGCAGAAGTTCAAATAGACCTGCGCTGACCTTCTCAATAACTGCCTTGGTGCGGTTATTATAGAACAACTGCTCGCGGCTAGGAGGAAAGTCTACCGCGCCCATTTCAACATAGGCGGCGAAGCCTGTGTAGCAGTTGCGCAGGTCGACATTGATGAACTCATCATCAATCGGATAGGCAACATTACCCATTACGATGTATGACTTAGGCAATTGCGTACGATAAGAGTTGCTAGGCCGCTCAATAATGAAAACACCAGGCTTGACCTCCTGCCATCCGTGCTTTACCGGCTCTTCTCCATTAACAAGAACCTGGCCATCCTTCCAGAACTTAAGAAAGTGTGCGGTCTTCTCAGCAAACGAGTTGCGCTCTCGCACGGGAATAGAAATCTCTACGCCGTTGGGCTCGTCGGTGGCGCGGGTATCAACAATACGGAACACAGGAATGCCTGAACTATCCTGAGAGATAATGGCGCTAGTCTTAACGCCATCCTTCCAGCCAACAATATTGAACTGACTGGTATAGGTCAGAGCACACTTGCTACCGAGACCAAGCATACCGGTCTCAAACTGACTCGATTCCTTGGTGGAAGTAAGGTATCGTGAATAGGTGTTGGCAATATCGTTTGCGTTCATGCCAAGGCCAAAGTCACGGACCTTATACTCTGTGTTGAAGTAAGAAGGCGTGGTAACCTCGATAGGACGCCATACAAAACCGGGGACGGTTCGCAATGCCTCGGTCTGAGAGTCAAGACCATTGGTGAGGTATTCGCGGACCACCGCGCCCTCTGGGTCAGAATAGAGATTGGTCAACACACTCATCAACTTGACTAGACCATTCTCATCAACAGAGAACGGAACAGCCTCATCGGTCATGTTTGATGTGACATCTACGGTGTCAACAGCATTGGGAATCAAAACGGTTCCTTTCGAATTTTGTTATCGAGTACGAGGGCGAATGCCAAAGCATTCGGCAGAAATCTGAAAAGCCTCATCGTGACCAATCTCGCACTTAGTACGAAGATTGTCATAGAGGCTGCGGCCCTTGGCGAACATAGAGCCATACTGAGCAACCTGCTCAGGAGTAAAGTCGTGGTTTACGCTCCGCACGGGATTCTCAATGCAATCCTGAATAATTTCTTCGGTAACCATTGTTATCTCCATCTACTAGTTATGAGCAAGTGTGAGTGATTCGGCTATCTCGTCTAAACATACCTGACTCATCGGTGCAGTATGTGGTTTGCCCTTTAACCGAATCTATGTAGCAGGCTTGCCGTTGTATGAGACTACATATTACTTATACTAAGCGGAGCCGGTATAGAATCTCTGGCTTCTCTGAACGGACGGTAATTCTGACGGTCAGCAACCCGACTACTTTCATCCTACCTAGACCTAGTCACTGAAACGAACGGTCTAAGATTTCTCCACCTATCTATACCGGCCACCGGGCCTGTCATTAAGTAGCAAACTCATGCACAGCGGTGACAAGTGCGTACCCTTTAATCACATGTTAGGGGCTCAAACCCTATACTTTTGTCCTACTAACCACGGCACTTTGTGGCTTTCAGACTTTGTTGAAGAGTCTCATTGCCAAGGCTCTTAACCTCACGGCTGCTTTCCTCTCCAACAAGAACTACTCTACACTACCGGCAGCGGCTTGTCAACCCATGACCACCATCTACCTGTGCGAGACCTACCACAGTGTAACTCATGCGGTACATGTTTGAATACCTCACAGTAGATACGTGATTTAGGTCCGCCCTTCCTGACATAACACGGTAATGGTTTAGCGTGAGTATTGAAATCTAAGAGACCATTACCATTTGATGTAACAGCAGGCTTTATAAATTGACCATTCGTAAATGTTATTTGTATATTAGAATTGGTCATAGCAATCGTCCCCAAGTATCCCAATCGGCTTGGCTCATATATCCATCATCAACAATTTCCCAAGATGGAACCGTTTTAATACCGCCAGTCCATCGTTTCTTTGATTGAGGATTAGAATGAAATCTACTTTTATGCCCTCTCGGCTTGGTACAGGATAGCCCAAGCATATCCTGTACCAATACCGGCGATTTAGAACGGCAATCAGAACTCGCCACGGTCTAGTCCAGACACATTGAGAACCTTTAGACCCATCTGTAGCCACATCTTGCAAACCTGCCAGCGGTCATCAATGACAAACTGAATATCAAAGTTGTCACGAACATCAGTATCAAATAGTTCAGCCTTTACGATATTGTCAGGACGGTTGTCACCTTCTGCACGCATGAATAGATAATCCCATTGAATACCAGCGTTGTCTAACCATTCCATTGTCTCATCCCGACAGACAGCATCTCTACCAGACATGACAATAACCTTATAATGACCCATGTCTAATGCAAAATTGGTAGATGCCAATACATTAACCAGTTCGGCAATTACGACATCTACATCGTCTTCGCCTACCCGCGCCCAGTCGAACGGAGAGCGACACGTACATCCAGGTTCAATGGCCTTCTGCATGTTTCACAACCTTTCTGCATAGTTCTACGAATTTATCTTCGGGCCAATTGCTTTTTAGCCTATTGATATCTTTATGCAACCACTGAATATTACCCTCGACATATCCAAGTGCGGAATTAATTCTATCAATAGATGCTGTTGAATTTAATTCAATGGGCAGGCCGGTGAGAGAGCACGAACCAGTGAATTGCTGAAATGCGTATTCTATAGTAATATTAAAATCAAAATTTCTCCGAGAAGCCGAGGTTCGAACGGCATTCCAATATTTCACAGAGATGGCATTGGGGCTTTTCCAATTTGAACTTTCTTGACCTTTTCGAAAGTTCATGCACCCGCAGGACACCCTAGCCTTTCCATCACTACGCAACAGGTCGGCGGTGGTTACTCTCGCGGAACCGCCACAGATACAAGACACCATCCAGATGACTTTCTTGCTCGGAGAGCGCTCGTCTGTTTTCTCCGTAACTGTTAACATACCGAATGTTTGTCCTACTAATTGGTGAGCCATACATTCATTATACCATAGATTGATGGACCGGACAAGTCCGATGCGCCAGAGTGCCGTCAAGGTCAACCATAAACGCCTTTGGCTTACCGGGCGTACCGTTGTACGGTTTAGGAAGCGCGGGTCGCAAAGGCGGCACCCAATTGCGAGTTTGCCTGAATCGCTCAAATTGCTTTTTAATAGTAGAGTCAGGTACATTACGACCGCCACCCAGGGCTCGCTCAGCATTACGAGTAAGAGCCTCGTTAAGTGTGATATCAACGACCTGAACTTCGACCTCGGCGTCAGCATCATGAGCAATTTTAACAATTGATTTCATGTACTTCGGCTCGATGTTGGTATTATCAGAAATTACGTGGTTGCCAGCAGCCAGCCCCGTGCGAATAGCGGCGTGCTCGACCTCAGTAATCAGGTCCTCACGAGCGCGCAGATTGGGAGATTGGTAATAATCTACGCCGTCAGAACCGAACAGTGCAACGCGCAGACGGTCTCTAGATACGACGGTGGCACCGAACTGGGAGTCTGCCCAGGTAGACTTGCCAGAACCTGACACGCCACGCATAATGGTTAACTTAGTCATAATGTTTTATCCTTAATTCCGAGCCATCCTAAGATGGCTGTGGCCTCTTCTATCCAGAACTCTCTGACGCCATCTTCCGTCTGCCAGATGAACGCGGTATCCACTATATTATCATCATCGGCATAAGTCTTAGCCTGACGCTCAAACAATAGATATGCTATGCGTTCTGTTATCATGGCGTGCCGCAATATCTAGAACGGTCAAGCGTCTTATGTGTATCATCTGACTTATTCAGCCATACTGTCTTGACTAGATACTTGCCACCAGGGATTAGCACAAATACACAATCCATACCGGCGCGCAGTCTTCCTCGCACAACAATCTTATTTACTTCTTGGTGCGCGGCCTCCATCTCAACTAATCTGAATTGACTCAGCGGGAGACTCTTGAAAACGGGAATTGCACCATAGCGGTCATTGTTACATGCATACAGAGCGTGCTTTGTATATTTCAACTCTACACGCTCTGTAGGCATTGTAAACCACTCGGGCAAGAATACGTCCGGATGATAAAGCACTGTCACTCCTTTAATCGGTGTGAGTGCTACTCTACCATAGAGACAGGGTTGGCGTCAAGCCAATCCTGTAGTTCATCCCTAAGCCAGCGCTCGAACGTCTGATTTGCCAAAACTAGGCTGCTACGCTTCTCTCGTAATAGGTCAATAGCGTCACTCACAGTGTATCCTAGCCTCACTAGCGCGGCGGTAGCAATGAGGTTACTCCTATTGATACCGGCCTGGCAGTGTACCAAAACATTACCGCCTGTCTGAATAGCATTTGCTACCTGCAAGGAATAGTCCATTACCGCATCGACATCAACATTAGCAGAGTCATACATCTCAACCTCGACATGTATCGTACCCGGTGTGGTAGAATACTTTTCCCACTTGTACATTGAGAATACATAGGTGAAGAAGTCTCCCAGTTCTACACCGCCAATGCAGCCACCAACATAGAGATTATCGGTAATCTGGCTAATGAGCGGAACACTAATATGGTCGCCGGTATGTAGCCATCCTTCAATGCGGTGGCTCTCAAAGTCAGTGCTTAGTTCATCGAAGTTCATTGTTCTACTTTCCTGATAATAGCCCACCAATAGCCTTGAGCATCACGACCCGAAGAAATTACTTCCCAATCATCTCGGGCTATCGTATTTAATGTATCAGAAAAGGTGGTGCGGGCCTGACTAATAACTGTTTCATAGGTGTAGTTCATCGTCATCCCTCATTTCTACATACCAAGAGGTATCATCCTGACGAATGTCTACCGGCGTCCAATTAACTCCATAATTGGCATGCTGTTCATCAATGAATCTGATTACCTCATAAAAAAGCGGAAGCAGTCCAGTTTCCTTGAACTTGAAGATTTCTGTCTTATGAGCACTATGAATAACAGACATTATGCATCCTTTGCTTTCTCAAATACGGTACGTGATTTAATCTTCACGTAATTGACTGTGTACCAGTTATTGTCAGCCCATTTCTTGGCCTGATATCTAGTTAGGAACAAAGGCCCACCTTCGGTGTGCCCTGGAAATTGCATACCATTACCCTGAATGTATGCTACCGGCTGATAGACCTTCATCCCTCATCTTTCACTAAAGTCTTCACGTCGCCGCGCGGCTTGATAGACTGCCATACTACATCATCTATAGACTTGCCGTCAAGTAGTAGGAATAGATACTTTGTGTGCTCTGACCCCTTAGCCCTTTCAGCAAACTTCTTGCGTGAGAACTCAGGATAGTCATTATTATCCCAGACAGCAGAGCGACGACCCATCGAAACCATAATTCTATTGAACTCAAGAGAGGTTTGATACTTGATTTCACTTGCCATCTTAAGTAGACTATTACCGATATCTTCTACATACTTATGGAACTCGTCTGGAATACCGGCGTTGATATCACCAATGGTCTTACCGTCACCTAGCATTTCCCAAATGGTCTTTGGAGACAAGTTGGTTACAATCCTATGCAGTTCTACATAGTCCTGTTGCTTCAACTTTACCATTTTGTTACCGGAGCGGATTACGATACCCTCGGCACCTGGCCTATCAATAGCACCAATGGCCTCACCGAAAGTGTCATATGAGAACTTAAGCGTTCTGTGACCGTTCCAACCAATGCTGAATGCAATATCTGGACCATAGTAGTGACCATGTTGCTTATGTACCGCTCCGAGTAGAACTAGTTCGTCCATGCCATCATAGTTGCAGACGATACGGTTATCTGGATAGATAATCTCAAATAGAATAGTGTAATCATCTATACCGAAGTAGTTCATATCGTAGTCATATAGACGACGTGTGGCGTGGATAGCCTGGTCGCTTGCGAAACTACCGCGCGTAGCGATAGCCAACTTTCCGTCAGACTGGCGATAAAGAATACCTAGACTGCCGTCCATCTTATCGGTAACTTCTACCGGCGCATCAAACTCAATCTCATTGTCGCGCTGGCCAAGGTTAAAGAACTTGTTCCAAGGGCGCGCTACGATTTCGCCGGTATCAAGGTCAAGAATCAATCCACGGCATGCAAGGGTGACCTTGTTCCACTTGTTTCTCCATTGTACATCTTCGGTGTAGTTGAAGATAGCCAAGTTGGGAAATTCTGGATGGAATTGGACACGTACATCACCGGCATCAATAGCATCCATTAGGTCTCCCTGATGGAAGCCTAGGTCTCTTACGTGTGCCATGTTTAGTTCCTTAATTTAGTCTATTACGACGAGCGGCCGATTTAGCCCTGGCTTTCTTGCGACGACGATTGTCTATGACCAGCGCAACTACTAGAGCGACCACTAGAACGACAATGCCCAAGGCGGTAGTAATCCACAAAGGTGAGAGTACCCACCACCATGACCAATCTGCAATCGCTGTAGTGAAGTTATCGCCTGGGTTCAACTTTAGAAAGACAAACAAGATTGTGAGCCAACCGATAAATCCCATACCGCCACGGGTAGTGTTAGTATTTTCAGCCATAATTATCCTTTACTATAGTTGTTGTTAAGCGGAAGACGGAGAGCACGATTCCCAGCCCTTTCGGACCCAACAGTTTAGCAAACTGCGACTACGCCCCGGTAGTTTCATCTTCCTTGGGTACATAATTTCTATATTTCCAACGTAGATATAGTCCACCAGACAAGAATGAGACACCCAACGTTGTAAGCATGCGCCAATGGATTCCATTAATAGCCATGCCAAGAACAAGGACATATACGCAGGAAAGATACATAATCATTAGTGACCAGCCGTGAATTGCTTTCTTTTGACATGCTTTACCATATACAAGTCCAATACCGGCGAGAATCCACAGAATTCCATAGAAATATATAGCATATTGGCTGGCTAAATATCCGAGAAAGCCCGGTACGTCAGGCAACTCATCTAGACCCAAGACCCTGATACCGCCTTGAATGAATAAGAATGCCAATAGGAACTCTGAACCATCTATTATGTATCTTTTTAGCCTGTTCATAGCCCGATTGTACCATGTAGACCCTTCTAAGTCTAGTTATAAATGACTATATTGTGTACGCCATGTAGGAGTTGAACCCACTTCTGCTGTTAATAAGACAGCGGCCCTAACCGGTAGACGAATGGCGCTTGAAGTTATAATACCGGCAGGTCTCGTCCCTGCGTCCGGCAGCGTGTGTGCCACCCATTTTCCGAATTTAAACTACGGTAATTATAACTGAGGTAAATTTGCTGGGCGTCTCATAAGCGTCCAAGGCGTACAGTCTATACGCCATACCTCGATGACTAGTCTTTCGTCCTATTATTACCGTACCTGTGGTGGGATTCGAACCCACGACACTTCGATTTTAAGTCGAATTCCTCTAGCCGCTGGGATACACAGGCATAAACAAACACAGTCTACTTGACTGGCATCAACATAAACTATGTTTGTCGCCCCTGCCAGGGGACTTTCCTTTACCTGAATTATGAGTTCAGTCCGGGACAATCAATTCTTACTGTAACAACCTACTCTAAAAACTCTATCAGTTAACTCTAGCCATATCAACCTTAGCGCTTCGCGCTTCATATGGTTTCCCTACTGTAGTTGTAATAAAACGTAGTTCTAATGGGATTCGAACCCATAGCATCAAATATTTTGAGTATTTGTGGTCTGCCATTGCCTATAGAACCATGCCTGTGTTTTCTATACCGCTACAGTTAACGATACCTTTATGTACCGGCTCGCGGTCGGAAAAGTTTTATCCCATTTGCTACTATGTAGCAGTGCCCCTGACTGGATTCGAACCAGCATATCCGAAGAAACGTGCTCCTAAGGCACGCGCGTCAACCATTGCGCCACAGAGGCAAATGTTGGTGACTTCTCACTTGAAGCAATACCGCCACCAACAAGTACAACTATACACCTTCAACTACTGCTTGTCAAGCCCCAGAGCCTTGAGAATCTTGGTCTCTGAAACTGGTTCATAATTATGAGCATCGACGCCGACGTGGTACATAGGTGTGCCACGCTTGGAGTGTGTTAGAGTCTCACTGCCGTGCGTGTGACCATGAATCAGTGATGTACCAATATCATGAGGCCGCACATCTGCATACCGGTCAATTTCAGTGTGGTCTCCCTCGTAAGGGAAATGACTAACCTTGACGGTATCCAGATTTGGTCCGATATCAACAAGCATACCTCGCCAATGAACAACCTTTTGAAATACCTCGGCGTACATATCCCACCACTTTTGCTCGTCCGGCTTACCGGCGCGCATGAACGGTCGGTCGTGGTTGCCAAGAATAGCAATCTTGTGACCGTTCAGCCTCGCCACCTTGGCCAGACTCTCGCTAATAGGACCAAGTGCAATGTCACCTAGATGGTATACCGTGTCCTCTGGCTTGACGACAGAGTTCCAGTTCTCGATGATTGTCTCATCCATGTGGTCTGTGTCATCGAAGGGACGGTCACAATATTTGATTATATTCTTATGAGAGAGGTGTGTGTCTGATGTAAACCAAATCATTACTGCCCCTTCGCATGAAGAATCTGCAACTTCATATCTGTTGCAAACTCGCGGACTCTAGACTCCATTAGTGTGCCATCGAATGATGAGGCCAATAGATAAACTTCAAAAGCCCCATCCTCTTGCTTAACAGCAATCAGACCCTCGCCATCGATGGCCCACACTTCTGCATATTGCCTTTGGCTTACCGGTCTCAATTTCTTTCCCATTAACCTCTACCCTTCGTCTTCATCGTTGCATCAAGCGACACACTACCAGAGAAGATTGCACTGGTCAACTTAGGAAATGCATTAAGGAGCCTGATGCTTGCTGTCGTATTGTATCTGAACATCTTTGACAGTTCCTGCTGGATACGCTCGTCGCTGATACGCTCTAGCATAATAGCAACATCGGTAGAGTGAAGTGCGTTGGTCAGTTGCACATCAATGATGAACCCCTTGGTCACAGAAAACCTAAGAGCACGTACCGCGCGCAGAGCGTCCTCTGTAAGCCTCTCCATCGGGTCTCCGACAGCCCTGATAATGCGAGCCTCAATGTCGCCCACACCATTAAACGGGTCGATGAGAGTACCATCGGAGTCCTTGGCGATAGCATTCATACGGAAGTCACGTCTTGACAGGTCGTCTAGAAGAGTACCGGGCTCGACCTTGTCGGGCCTGCGTCCGTCTGTGTAACCAGATTCTTTGCGAGCCAATACAAAGTCGGCGGTTACGGCCTTACCGGCGCTCTTGGGAAAGCGAGCGGTAACAGTAAGAAATTCAGGCTTCTCAAGGAAAATCTCAAAACCTTCATTTTCCAGCACCCTAACCATGTACTTAAAGGGGTCTACGTGATTGAAGCGCTGGTGCTCGTCGGTATCCAACACAACGGAGAAGTCAATATCTTTTGACTTTACACCAAGCAGTTCGTCTCGGACGAACCCGCCTACTTGAAACATCTTCATTACGATACGACCTCCATTTCAACCAATTCGTCGTTCCAGTTCCACTGGCACCTAAGCATTTCCATCTTGGAGTTGATTTGAATAATGTGCAAACAAGCCTGATTGTTGCTGGGCTGCTTTACAAGTCTGTCAATCCAGTCTTGCCGAATGCTAGCCCAAGACTTCAACTCTCTGTTAATCTGCTTGTTTGTCATTATTTTTCCTAACTAGGACAGTTATCTACGAAATTGGTTTCCAACTCATCATCGACTTCGTATCCCAACGCCAGCAACCCGGCATTGATAACTTCCCGTAGAGAAACATCCTCTGGAATATTTACATATACCGTATACTCATCCATCGTGCGCTCCTAAATAGTTGATTACCAGTTCGTCATCGAGTCCATATCCAAGAACCGATAGTCCGGCGTTGATGACCTCCTGCAACGATACATCTGCTGGAACTTGTATATAGACTCTGTACAAGTTCATGCTGCTTCCTTCTTGTATCATGTGAGTACCATCCTACACTAGAGTTGTGTGCAAGTCAAAAGTCTTTCTATCGCTTAAATTTATCCTTTAGACGGACATATTCAACATACTCTGGGTCTTGAAACATCGGGCTAAAGTCTTTTCTCCAACCGTCCAATGCAAAGTCTCGCATCATAGGAATGGTATTCTTTTGAGTATAGTTGCTACCGTGATAGATTATGGTCTCTTCCTCTTTGATTAAGGAGCATCCCATACAAGACCAATATTGAAGCAAATACACATCACCGTCACCTTGGCCCATAGTGGCGTGACCCTTAATTGCCTTGTAGGCATCATCTTTAATAGTAAAGATGCCAACTGTTACCATGGGTCCTCTACCTTCGGTACTGTCGGCATTCTCTTTAGCAGCAAACCAAGTAACTACCGGATACTCAGCAAAGTCATGGATGTGCTTAGTCATTCTTTATCCTCCAATTTCCATAATAGTCCTTGAAGTAGAGACCACTATCTACTACCGCCCGCAATGCGTCGATGCAACACTTCTCTTCCAAGTCTGCTTTTTCTAACTCCCTGGTATACTGCTTGAAATTATCCACTCCAAGCAATTTGGCAGCATTAAGACGCTCATTAGCAGCGGCTTTACGATGCATGGCACCCCAGTATTCTTCGGCAATCTTTGCAATACCGGCAGCGACACCTATATCAGCATGGAGTTTCTTCACATCGAATGTACTAAAGCCAAGGCCCTTTGACTGCCTCACGATTGCATGTGCGATATTGTGACAGTCGCGGTATAGGTCATATGATTTAGACATTACCATTTTCCCTCTTTAATCAGTTGCCAACGCATTAGTTCTCCTGTAGTCCGAAGTAAAGTTGTAGTTGCCAAAGAGCCTCGTGTACCGCGCGTACGTTGCTCTGCTTGATTACGCGAAACTCGTTACGAGGCTCAATCTCATCGGGAGGGAAGAAGGAAAACTCGGCCGGTAGTTCGGCAAGCAAGTCTTCAAGAGCCTCGATAGCCATTTCATGTGCGGCTTTATCGTTCAGGTCCATTCTTAATCACTCCTAGTTTTACTAGAATGGCTCGCGCCTCAGCATAGGTGAGGCGGCGCTCCTTGTCGTCATTTGCTACTAGTGTCTTCATGTGACCACAGTATCATACCGGGCGGGATACGTCAAGACCTTCTTTGTACCCCGCTGCAATATCTATTTGCTCTGATAGCGTAACTGGCTTCGTACTTGTAAAAACATCATATCTCTTACCATCTACCATTACTGCATAACAATACACACCAAAGGCTGAATAATCTTTTACCCAGACTTTATCAACCACCACTAGAGGCTGCCGTCCTTATTCAAAGCAATTTTCATGTTCTTGACATCGTCTGGGACAGTGAAATGCTCGTCGCCCCACCACAGTTCCACCGGCCCAGCAATCATGCGGTCTGGAATCACACCATCTAACGCTGCTGCATCGGTAATGGTAACATGCGGCTTGTATTCAGGAAAGGTCATGTCAACTGGAATACCACGCTCTGCGAGCGCCTTGATGATGGCGGTATGATATACATAGAGATAGTCATGTTTCACACGCAGAACGGGAACGTCCTTGTCTGCTCCAAACCACTCAATACCGTCAGGCTTAAGCCATAACATCACATTGTGCTCCGTTGTCTGGATGACATCAATTACGTCTTCCTTGGTAAAACCAAGGTTCTCATTGTTGATATCTCTAAAAATAACGATTGTGACATGTGGGTCTTTGGGATTGTAGCCATCACCCATATCTGGATATACTACCGGCCACATAACAGCACCGAGTTCGGCGGTATCACTCACCGCCTTGCGCAGCAATATACGCTTAAGGTCACTCCACTTCCACATTATAGTTCTACCTCTTCCCAAGCCGTTGCTTTCTCTACTCTAACCAATTGTAGATTGGTCTTCCTGTTACGGTGGCGCGTCATATATGTCTTGATATCAGACAGCCTAAGGTATGGACCAATCATGAATTCTCTAATCTGTACAGGCCCTACCGGAAAATAATTGTATCTTCTGGTAGTGGGGTCAAGAACACTCTTGTTCTCTTGATAGTCATATGACAAGACAGCGCGGTACAAATCACTATCTGCGTTCATGTGTCGCTTTTCGTAACTCATTTCTTACTCCTTCTAGGCTTATCATATTCTAAGTACAGACTACCATCTGGATGCATGGCTGGCGCATGATAGGTCACACCGTCGAGATTGAGATTCATCCTCTTCATTACGTATGTAACTGTCTCGAATGTCAGGTTACTAGATAGTGCATCAAAATCATATTGTAGAGCATTGAACTTTACCGGCTTCGCCATCTCAATACGACCATATAGTAACCTTCTGGGGTCAACATGAATAATCTTGCCGTTGAACGGACCACGATATAATCTACATTTCATCGTACTGCACCACTATGTTTCTTATCTCACGCCATATAATCGCAAGCATCACCTGTGCTGCTGGTACTGGAAAGGCGGCATTGTCAACAATACTACCGCCATGGTATAAATGCTCCATTAAATCAGTAAGAGAGTCTAGACCCTTTGAACTTATAACGAACTCTGAGGCGTTATCATCGACATAGGCCACCGCCTCCATAAAACTTAGAGCAACCATATCAACCATTATCTTCCCATTTGTCTAAAGCCCATTCATTGATGAGCATATGTGTTGTATTATCTACTATAATCATAAGCGCTATTGCTAAACCTTGCGGCGTAGACTTTGGATAACCACAGTTATCTAGTTTGGTTGACCTATATTCTACCGGCGCCAATTGGTTGACCGCCCAAGAGATTCGCTTTGTCAACCTGAACCTGTCTATTATCATGTGCGTTCCACCGATTACAGCGAGAGCCTTTGGGCTTCTGGTAACAGGCAAAAAGGCTGCGGTATACTTAGCAGCATGTGTAGCGGCCGGTAGCCAACTATTAGTCTTAGCAACAGCCTCATAATGAGTCTGCAGTATATAGTCACCGACTAGATGTGCTAGTAGCCTCTTCACTCTTCTCCTTGGGAGCATAGTGCCAAACCTCAAACTCGATACCGGGATACATCTTCTCGATGCACTCTAGCATGTACTTGACACGATGCCATTCGAGGCCACCGATGCCACATCCAATTTCAGGAATAGCGATGGTGCCGCCGTAAGCCTCTAGCAGATGAGGCTTGGATGCAATCTGTGCAAATCGCATAAGCGACTCAAACAGCCAATGATACCGGGCGTCCGCACCTGGCTTTTCTTGGCTAGCCAGGTTTACAACAATAATGCGTGATAAAGGCACAGCCTGAAAACCGCCAGGCTCTAGTTCTCCGTTATCGCATGACCTTTTATATTCATCAAACATATTGGGGAAGTAACTCTTGAACTGCTTTGCAATACCGGCGCCCATGACGCCCTTGACGTTAACGCCTTGTGCCAGATAGGTCGCGGTAGTGTCAAACAGGTCTCCATACTTCTCAATCATGATATTCCCTTCGTTTGGGGTGGTCTATTAACAAGTCAAGACTATACCAGAAGAGGTATAGTCTTGTCAAGGGCTGCTCCGGTAGGAATCGAACCTACGTACCGAATGATTACGGCATACTGGAACCAAAATCCAGCGACCAAGCCAGCGAAGTCAACGGAGCAAAGCGATGGACGAACCCAGTTTCATTTAATTATAGGTCGGCTGCATCTACACCTATAATCCATCAAGAAAAGATTGAGGAATCGAACCTCACCGGATACCATTTACACGGGCTCGAACCGTCGTTTTCCATTATCTTTTCAGAGCCGCAACTGGGGATTGAACCCAGATTATATTCTTACCAAGAATACGTATTACCATTATACTATTGCGACCGGCGGCATGATATTGCTATCACCAATATGTTCGACGGAGCAAACCCGCCTGATGCTACCCTTGATTCACTGTGATGTTTATTTAGGATATTCATTCCGTTGACACCGAATTCAACTACCGGCAGACTTATCACAGGCGTCTGCTTTCGTTCCGCTATCGTTGCATATTGTTAAGTGCTTTTTATCGCACCCATGCCGAGCCTCTGCCCGGTCTCGAACCGAGTCTATTCATCTTTACAAGAGATGTACCATACCAGTTAGGTGTCAGAGGCAAATGTTCAGTTTTAGGTGCTAACCAAGGTTACTGAACGAGCCTTGCGAGCCGGTATCCTTAGTCGAAAAGGAACTTGCTGTTTACGAGACAGACGGACTACCATTATCCCATACCGGCGTGAACAGTGAGGGAGTCGAACCCTCTGGCGCTCCGTCGAGCCAAGAACCACTCTATTGCAGGAATCGAACCTGCGATACCTTCCAACTACTGCCCTTGATTGCTGCCAGGCTTCTCAGGATGCCCCTGAGCGGCCTAGTATTAAACCAGTGGCTCCCAGTGCCACCTAATTACCACCGGCCCCAGCGGGGGCCTTACCACGAAACCAGAAACAGTCAGACTGCAACAGTTCTGGGTTACACTCTATACAGAATCTTACATCACACAACTTACAATGAGGACCATGGTGACGACTTCCAAAGTCATTCATAGCCCAGAAGTCAATATTACCTTCATCGTCTTTAATCCAATTGTGTGCCATGTTGCTCTCCAAACTGGATTCGAACCAGTAGTCGCTCCTTAACAGGGAGTAGGTTTGCCGTTAACCGATTGGAGATTGTTATTTATCGCGCTCTGGTTGTAGGAATCGAACCTACGACGGAGTCTCACCGAATGCGTTAACAGCGCATCGACACTAGCCAGCAGTGCCCTAACCAGAATGCGTTGGTCCTACACGATATCGTTCCTACTAACTAAAGCAGGCCATATCCGCCTTATCATCGCCCGCCCTCGGACCAACAAGTACTACTATACACTACCTACAGCCGCGTGTCAAGCAAACAGTGTCAGAGTCAGCCAGTCGTGGTCGGAACCAGTTTTCGAACTAGGAATCACAGTAAAGTCATTAGCCTCAAACTGCCTGCTATAAGCAATATAGTCGTAATGGTGTGACTTGAAGTTCAACTTAGTTCTATTGAACAGTGCCTGTGGGCTGAACTTCCAGATACCTGATTTCTGTACTGAGTAGTTGAGGTCTCCGACCAATACAACTAGGTCGCCACGGCTCTGTGCTGCTCGTATCATCAACTCCAAGACAGCGATTGACTTGGCATACTCATAAATGCGCTTAATCTTCATAGAGAAAGGTAGTTTAGTTCCAGTATCTTGTACGCCAGCATTAAGATGTGTATTGATAAAGGTGATTGTTCTACCGCGTTTGTGTAGACGAACTACCGTCGCCGCACGAGGCGCGCCGGTATTCTTCTCTTGGGAGCGGTCGCAGACTTTACGAGCCCACATCTTAATAATATCAATATCTTTGTCCACAACAACGGGAACATCAATCATCGCTCGTTGAATATCTTTATTAGCACTTGTTCCCCAGAAGGTTGTAAACAGATTTTTCAGAGTATTTCTAATCTTCTGCGCATTACCGCCCTGTCCCTCCTGAATGCCATATACGTCACAGTGGAGCGTCGGCAGGAGAAGAGCGTCCTTTATTGGTTGCTCATTAAGTACATAGTAGTTGCCAGTGAATACTTTAAATCTCATATTGATATTATACCATAATCCTATGCAATTTGCGGCTTAGGCCGCATGTGATGTTTGTCAATCTGTAGCACCTGACACTTGTAACTACTAAAGAACTCTGCTGAGGCCGTATCATGTGGAAATACATGTGGGTTATCATCCAGTTTCTTAACCTCGGCCATGAGTATCTTTCCATATCCCTTTTTACGATACTTTTTCTTTACCCAGAACTCAACAGTAAACTTTGAACGATACTTAACCCATCTTGTCGCGGCAATCATTCCATATAGTCTTACCGGCGTTAGTAATGCCCAACCGATGAGCGACCGGGCGGTATCAGAAGGTCCATCCCATAACATAATTACTTGACCGGTACGACCATTCCTACATAAAACAAGTTCATCTCGCATATATCCTTCATAGCCAAGGTTAGCAGCATAGCATGCGCGGTATTCAATCTTGTTTAAATCTTGAACACTCTTATGAATAATTTCCAATGGTCCTCCTTAATCTGTGGAGCCGGGGAGATTCGAACTCCCGTACTCAATACTCAGAAAATAAATCCGTATCACAACCATTTTGGTCATTAAGTCTTCGCTCTATGCTGGTGACTAGGGAGACCACCTATACCAATAGCATTTTCAATTGTGCCTTCAATACAAATCTATTTCTATACCGCCGTCGCACTGTCGGTTATTGCTATCTAGATTTGGTTAATAAGGTATCTAGAACCCCACCAGTCACGCAGTGACTAGAGCGGCCTCGGCAAGAATTGCCTCAGCCTCTGCAACTACAGAATAGTTAGCATTTATTGTTGATATACCCGTTTTAAGAGTCTGGCACATCTTAACTCTGGTTGCGTACCTATCTCATTTTGCACCGAGGCGAAACCATGACGGCCCCATGTGCCTGTAACACCTAATCGTGCGCGTCCCACGGTGTCTAGTGTTCAACAGGACTTTTCCAATTTAAAGAGTTTTGTTCTCTACTACAGGTCAGCGACGACCTTTCGTGGGATTGATTACCCCAGCCATCTCTCGGTGGCCTCATATCTAGTGTAGCACATCGCTGCGTCTCAATCAAGTGGTTCAGGGGGCAGGATTCGAACCCACATCCACGTGGTTTACGGCCACGTTGCTCTCAGCAGATGGACACTAGTAATCCGTTGCTCCGAGGTCTTCTTACTCAGGTCATGACTCCTTTTTAGGTTACTCGCCGTTGGCATACCCCTGGTGTCCCTATTCAGAATCGAACTGAAATTCACTTCTTAGGAGGAAGTTGTCGTGTCCTTTGGACCATAGAGACTTGGAGCGGAGTGATATTTCAACCATTAAACCATACGCTTATCCATGGGTTGCGCATGCCTCCATCCCTTACGGGCTCCGCGTGCGACGTATGGGAGTCGAACCCATCTAATCTACCTCAGGAGGGTAGTGCATAGCCGATATGCTAACGTCGCGTTAAATCAAGGGTGTACAATTTGGAACTTGGTTGCATCCGAGGTAACATCTACGCCATTAATGAAGCGCTTGATATCTGAATCCAACTGCTTTCCGTTGGTCTGACCTGGGTAAGTCAATACTTTGCACAAGTCGTTGTCAAAGACACAGTCATTGAATGTCACCTTTGATGATGCCTTTGTACTGGATACCTGCGCGATGTAGGCTGCGCCAGTGGTACCACGGAAATCGCACCTTGTAAAGGTATAGTACCCGCCGCGAGACTCTTCGATATTAATAGCCTTACGGTTGTATCTGAAATCACAGTCAACAAATGTCAAATCTTTACTATCCCACAGCGCCGCGCCAAATCCATACTTAGCATAGTTAGACTTCAACCTTCTAACTGTGCCGGTAAGACTTGAGTTGATACCTAATAGACTTGCAGACACCTTTATACCGGCGCTATCGCGGCCATCTAGGATAATATCCTCATAGCGATAGCCGTTAGCATGCCATGCGCCAAGTGCAAATGTCTCGCCGGGAGGACTTGATGAAGACCCTGGAATTCCAGTAATCTTCAAATCATGTAAATATGCGCCGGTAGAGTAACCAACATTCAAACCGCCATAGTTATGACCCTGATTCGTACCGCGAAGAGTAAAATCACCAATCTCGATACCGCTGTAGATGTGACTAGAATCTAGCCCGCCACTGCGTACTAAAAGACATAGATTTGATTGTCCGCTCGTTAGAGCATTAACAGCATCGGCCTTCGTTGAGGTTAGGGGTTTCATCTGATATATAGTTTTACTGACGCCTTTACCTAGTAGTGATTTTGCATCTAGAAAGATACCGGACCACTGTACTGCAAAGTTAGAGAACTCAATAAGTTCTGGCGCGGTTAATGCATCAATTTGTGCTTTCAAATCAACAATCTGTTGATTCAAGTTTGCAATTGTGATGTTGAGCATAGAAACATCATTGGTCAATGATGTTACTTGGGAGTTCAAGTCGTCAATCGTTACTTGGTCTAGAGCCTTTTGCTCCGCCCTGGCGGCGGTATAAACTGTATCAGCATAAGAGTCTAGCGCGGTAATTGCTTCTGTCCTAGTAGTCATATTTTCAGTATAGCATACCTTAAATATGCAGGTCTACTCTTTGACATACGTGAGCATGCAGAGTATCCAACTTTGTTTGAAGTTCTAGAATATCTAATGCATCCTCGTTTGCTAGCGACCTGCTAAGAGCAGTAAGAATTGCCGATGTTGCATCAATCTTATCTAGAATAGTAGTACGTGCATCTACCACAGACGCCTTGGTGTTTACCTCAGCATTTGCAACAGCCTCTATACCCGATACTACTTCATTGAGTTTATCAACGAGTGCCGCCTGTACAGACAGGTCAGATGACCGTAATGCTGTTATTGCCTTGTTTACCTCATCCGCCACTACCGCGCGGACTTCTTCTTGTGTAGCCAATTCGTCCCATTCCCATCCTGCCAACATCTTGAGTGAATTCAAAGTGCCGACGCTTTTATCTAGGTCTACATTTCCGGTAATTCCACTTACCGCCCCCGTTGATGAATACTGCCAAATCTTATAGGTTGCCCAGGCAACAGGAACATATGGGTCGGGGTCGCTCACATATGCCGCCAGCCACAACTTACTACCAAAGTTATCTATTGGCTGTTTTAGATAATCTCTCCAAAAGGCGCCGGTATAGATAATTGGCGTCCGCTTATATGTATCTCTAATCCAGTTACATAGATATTCTATATTGGCCAAGAGTGTTTCTTTGGGGGTCGTGGTGGTTCCGCTCCATCCCTCAACATCAAGGACAAGCAGTCCTTTATTAAAGCCTGCCGCGTCCAATGAATCCTTGATATTTGCAGCCTGCTGGGCACCGGTAGAGTCACCAGTCAATAAATGATATGCGCCCGGTATCAAACCATTATTCACAATACGCTGATAGTTAGTTGCGAATGTAGCATCTTTGGTTGACATACCAATGGTACATCTTGCTACTGCAAATTGCTTACCGGCCGTCTTTACAGACGCCCAGTTGATTGTTCCTTGATACTTACTTACATCAATTCCCTCTGGCATTTACCATTGCTCATTTCCTATAATATTCTGATATTTCTACACCAGTCTCATATTTAGCATCTATATTGTTTCTAGCGCGTAAGTGTGTACGATTTCGATGACAATTTGAAAGGCGTTGCCGGTATGCCAAAACATTTTATATTATTCATGTTGACCAACCGGGATTCGAACCCGAACGGAGGTGGTTTACAGCCACGCCGACACAGCCTACGCTTTGGTCATCAACAATTTTTATGCACCCCATGCGCAGAATTGTAACTGCTTCCAGATACCTCGTGGGAATTTACACCTTCTGTGCGCTAGAGAGGAATCGAACCTCCAATGCCAATGGCTACAGGGTTACAGCCTGCTAGACACACCACCTGTCTAACTAACGCATGATATTTAATTATACTACTTCAATGTAGTTCTGTCAATCACACGGATGATGACCGTATGAAAGAAAGTATTTATTAGCCTTCTTGAATTTACCGGTCACCCAAAATCCCCACGGCCTAATCTTCGGTCCAGTAAAGACCAAGGTCCATGCGCCTTTGCTATCAGGAAAAACTGTGTGTTGATGAATGGCTGAGCGATATTGAACTGCTGGTGCCTTTAGATGCTGCTTGCCGTTCGGGTTGCTATCTGTATATCCTCCCTTTAGAACAAAGGTGACAAAGTCCCAGGGATGGTCGTGAAAGTTTCTACTGTCGTCTGGACCAAGCCAATGATGCAATCTGACTGAACCCCACTTTGTTTCCAATCTCCATCTTACAAGATATGGACAGGTGGGAAGTCCCAATCTTTCTTTAAACTTTATAATAAAAGTACGCGGGGATGGATTCGAACCAACGACTGCCTCCGTGTGACGGAGGTCCTCTGGCCCTGACTCCGCTTTCGCTTCATCATACTTCTGAGGTACCCGCGTGCGGCGCAGACCACCATGTCGTGTCTTGCTCCATTGGGTCTGCATATTTTTCCTAACTGTTGTTAGTAGTTGCGCAGGCCGGATTCGAACCGGCGTCCTTGAGATTATGAGCCTCATGTCCTAGACCGAACTAGACCACCGCGCTGTACCGGCGAAGGGAAACGAACCCTAGTCAGATTCCTTATGAGAGAATCTTTGCAACCTGCCACCGGCTTGCGCTCCCGAGGGAGCGTTGTGTGGGCCTGGACTCAACCCATACATGATTCGCTTTGGTTGGATTATTGATTCCCAACGTATCCACGGTATTCCTACCGTACGAACCGCGTCTACTGGCTTAAGGCCAGCACCCTTTACATCACAGTCTACTCGGCTGCTTTTGTTTCGTAGAGAGACCGCTAAATCTCTAAACTGCACTACTTGCACACCAACACGATTGGGCTTGCGGCCTTCCTCGTGGGCTGATTCCTTACGGTCAGCCATTAAGACGCTATCGACTTGTGACGGGAGAAGTCTTTTGCTTTAGTATATCCATATTAAAAGAGCGGGGCAACCCGTCCCGCTAGGGGTTTGGCAGACGAAGTGCTTCTCCATGAAGTTCCGTAACCTTTTGGATTACAAAATGCTTCACTCCATCATATGCTTTCGCTTGCGACTACTCACAATCTGTGACCGTTGTCAGGATATGTCTATCCCCACTATGGTTTCATGATACCCGCACTTGGTTGCAGCCTCGCACTTAGTATCTCACTTAGTCTATTGGAGTTTCGCATGTATTCCCTTTTACCCTACCGGGTGTCCTCCGCAGATGCTCTCGGACGGGGCTGCTTTGTTCTCCTACAACCGCCGTAACGATTGCCTAAAGACTAGCCTTGTCTGGATTTGCCTATTGCTAGGTGGAAGGCTGCCAGCCCTCCTTTCAGTTGGTCACCCAACCATATCGTCCCAGACGACGTTGTTTCATTATTTATTTTTAGAATAATTTGGTTGGTGCGGCTTCGCCCACCAACAAGTACTACTCTACACTACCGGGGCCGGTATGTCAAGCCCTAGCCCAAACACGCCACCGGAGCGGTTCCGGTAGTATCCTTAATAATACCATTGTTATAGATTCTCCAATCGAATCCCATGCATCTATCGGGATTACTGGTATGCACATACATATCATTCCAATAATATGTATGCCAATAAGTTTGTTGGCCCGGGTTACATCCCCAGTGGTGGGTGACCAAGTTCTGCCCACTCAGCGTGCCAGGATTAATGTCATAACCAGTACGGCCATCACAACTCTTTGACTTTAGTTCTGTAACTGATGCTACAGTTCTAGTGACAATATCGTAGTGATTGATGGGACTCACACAGTGCTTATAATGAGTTACTGTCTTGAATCTGGTGTAAAATTCAGTTAAAAAGACTTCATTATAATCAAAGTCTTTGGCTGTCATGGTATCCCAGGTACATGTGTATGCTACCTTTGCTACCGGCGCTTCTATAACTCGGTCGATTGCCGCGCTGTTGTTGCCTGTGTTTGGCAATACAAAGAAAACAATCTCTAGCATTGTAAAAGCAAATATCGCTAATGATACAACAATTGCCCTACGAATTCTTTGAATCATTAATAATCCTATTCTTTAGTTATTTACGTCCGGTATACGGGAATCGGACCCGTTCGACAAACTTGGCAAGTTTGCATGCAACCATTACATCTATACCGAAGGCGACTAGGCTTTAATTGGTGTTCGGGGACAGATATGATTTGCTAACCAAATCAAAATCGGCTGGTATCCTACTTTTCCAGTTATCTAACCGCTTACCGGGCGGTACCTAGTCTTGAATTGTAGCCCGTGAGAGAATCGAACTCTCTTCTGCTGCCTGAAAAACAGCGGTCCTACCAATAAACGAACGGGCCAAGAGCATGAGGCGTTTGACGGAACTGTCCGTTACTACCTCACGACTTAGTATAGCACACTACTTCGTGGAGTTCAACTCCGGTACATCAAACGGGAGAGTCTGGTCGGACCAGACGTATTCCAGATTGGTCGTTACAAACGCGCCCTCAGTGGTGAAGAAGAAGACACCATCTTCGTTGGCACCGTAACTACCGTCGTCGCCAGGAGCATTAACTACCTGCGACTCCCAGCCCTCGCCGTAGTCTGCCTTTACAAGAAGTTGGTCGGTAGTCATCTGTGACTGCGTGCTGGATACCTTGCCCTTGATGGTGTAATATCCAAAAATCTTGCCAAAGTTCAGGAGATAAACATATCCAATGGCATCAGGGTCATTGGTACGCAGCAGGCGCTCGCGAAGGTTGCGTCGTTCCTGAGAGTCCTTCATCTGGTCAGCCGGATAGGGCACTGCCTTTGACTGCTGCTCAAAGGCTTGTTCGGTCAACTTCTGACCCTCGGATTGCGCGGTTGACTTGTGTGTTTCACTACACGCGGCGACTGAAACAGCCAATACTACTGCGACTATCGCTCCTACTAATCTCTTCACTGCTTGTTCCTTTCGGGAGTGGGCTTGCAATCGGTTGTCTCGTCCCAGTTATCAATCTGGGCCGGTAGGTCGAACGACCTAAAGTCACGCGCAGAATACTTACGCGCTTCGGCGTTATAATCTGCCACCACTGAGAGACAGTATGTCTGCCCACCAGTGAAGTTTACCTTGTTGGTATATGACGGGTCATTGTCTAACGCGTCTTTTAGAACGTCGAGACGCCTATCGGCGTTTACAATCTCAGCATAAAGCGATTCAAAGCGCTCCTGTGCGCTGATACGGTTGGTAGCATCATTCTTCTTAATGATTGCATTACCCTGACCGAATAGGTCAGATAGCGCAACCTTAGCACCCCAAAGAGTGAGCGGGAGAACGATGACTACTACACTTACTACAGCGGCGATGCGACCCAAACGAGGGTCGCCATACTTATCTACAAAGAACATTGTTGTCCTATCTATAGTTGAGTTGATTAAGGTGTGTACGAATCGCCCATTAGCGCGCACTCATAGGGGTCATCCATTTAATTGCCCAGTAAAGGGTCGCATCGCCTAGTACACATCAGCCGCGTACTCCATGTCGGATTCGAACCGACCTTCACGCACCTTGAGAGGGTGGTATCCTTGCCACAAGACCCATGGAGCAAAAACCCTGGCAGTCCTATTCGACTCGCGTCCCTAGGACGCCAGGGAACTAGATGTAAAGATTTTGTGTGCATGTCGGTTCAATGAACTCTAACAGTCTGCACGGCGGGTAAGCAATCCGCCTCACTTGGCTTAGTTCCTTGCTTAAGGGAAAGGGCCAAGCGTATTAATCTCTACGTACTTCCGGTGGGAGTCGAACCCACATAACCTTTCGGTGGCAGATTAAAAGTCTGCTGCAATACCTATTTTGCGTCGGAAGCGAGTATTATTATGGGAAAGTATCACCCGTAAAGTAATCAGTGCTAGGGTGGAAAAATTTTCTATTGCCATCTGGCTGTGACCAGAAAATCTCTTCACGATTGAGATATTCACCTATGGAAAACTTCTTATTCCTAATCCATCCTGTACATGACCACCAAGGATGGCTAGACATATACATCCATGGAGAATTGATGTGATTATGAGTGGCACATTTCACGGTACCTTTACTACCAAAACCTTGGTACCAATCCCAGTCAAAATCATTAGGGTCTGTATCGACATTGTTATTGTTTGAGATGAGGATGTTGAACTTGAATCCTACCATGTAGAGATAACTCAGGTTGTCTAACTTCTCTGCACAGTACAATGTGTCCAATGCCATGATTTTATGGTTGTCACCGTTGGGGTTGTCTGGACAATCACGATAATGTTCTCTAGCGGTGTATTTCCATGACTGAGGATTACCAAATAACAAATCATTCTCAGTAGGATAACTGTATTGAACCCAAACACTAGACATAAGTCGTGACGTTGTCCAACAGCCATCATTTGCTGAGGCGGGAGCGGTCGGCCCCACCACTGTTATCAGTGATAACGCGCCCAGTAGACTTATTACATATACTAGTAACTTCTTCATACATCTCCTGTCCCCATATGAGGGGGTGTGATTCCTCTGGGACTCGAACCCAGGACACTTGGTTTAAAAGACCAGCCCTCTACCAACTGAGGTAAGGAATCATAATCTAATTTAGCCTATCTCCATGCTACATCAACTACCGTTTCAATTGTTGTGGGTAGTGGGAGTTGTAACCCTCACGCATGCCCGGTAGTAAAGATTATTGATGTTTGTACACCTTCTCGGGCTCGAACCGAGGACATACTGATTAAGAGTCAGCCACTCTACCAACTGAGTTAAAGGTGCATAATATGGGACTTGATGTGAATTGATTAGGTCCACAACAGCCAGCGAGTAATCACCTAACGCATCCCATGTGAGGCAGTACACCCGGTGGGGCTCGAACCCACACAGCCGAGGCGGTAGTTTAAGAGACTACTGGACTATCCTATTGTCCAACGGGTGCATACGACAGATTTTGAAGCGGACTCACTCCGTGGTCTATTTAATCTGTCAACCAATTAACTTCAACCAGTGCTCCTACCTGGCCTAGCACGTTTTGCCACAGGTCGTGCGACCTAGGGCGAACGACGGGAGTCGAACCCGCTATGACTGGCACCACAAGCCAGCGTCTATCCGTTTGACCTCGTACGCCATGAGTAGTCTAGCACTTGCTATCCTACCTGTCAAGCAACTTGGACTAAGTCTTTCATCCTAGTTCAATCCACCCCAACCCTTGGTGCTTGACTAGTCAATCGTACCATACCGGCCAGACGATGTCAAGCCTTGTACCCCCAGCAGGAGTCGAACCCGCATTCTTGGTTTAGAGGACCAGAGTAATGTCCGTTATACGATAGAGGCATATACCGAGCGGGCTGACTCAACGTGGTCATCCACAATTAATCACCAGCCAGCAGTTCTAACTGGCGCCCGGTAGTATTTAGTTATTACATCTTGGCCAGAGCGCGGAACGTCTTTTCAAACTGTGACTTACCGCCGCGTTGACACGATGCCCCACAATAGACATTCTCTCCAACAATCCATAGATGGGTTGTAATGCGTGCTTTACACTTGCTACAATAATTTTTCAATTTAGTCTGGGTTAACCGGCCAGTTCCGTCTTATTGCCACCAGTGGTAGCGTCTCTTTGCAACCTTACCACAACCGCAGCAGATGTTCAAGTCTACAGTGTATGGTCGAGTCTTGTCTTGAACCATAAATCCCTGGGGAGACCACTTGCTGTGGTATCGGGTTTCGGTCTGCCAAACGTAGACATGCGCCTTGAAGTCGTTTCCAGGGCATCCGCGCTTAGGCTTCGGCTTGGTTTTCTTAGATGGTGCGCGCTTGACCTCGTCATCGAAATCGCTTATCTCTACCCCGCCGCGAACAGCATCTGCGTGCTTGTCGGGCTCATCCGACCAGCCGTGGTACAGACCCATAATAACTCCTTAACGTGTGTAGCATATTTGACTTGCATTGTGGAGTATGATTTAATTCATGGTGGAGGCGACGGAGAGTTGAACCCGCTGCGAGCATTCTTGCAAAAAATGTCTAGTACCACACTGCGCCCCCACGAAAGGGATATAACTATGATAACACGGAACTGTAACGAATGTCAAGTCGAGTACCAAGCAGACCCGAGATATTTGAATAGAGGCCAAGGGCTTTTTTGTTCTAAAGCATGTGGTGCTATTGGTGCCCCACGCATCATCAAGTATTTCACTACTTAGATGGTTCTGGGAAATGGGGACCTAAGAAAAGTAATTAATTTTTAAGTAATGCTTGGTAACAATCAAAGCAGGTCGGTAGTTCCATTTCACCATTGTCAGGGTCTAATACTGTAACCATACCATCACATGGCTTCTTAAGACAGAAACTACACCATTCTAGATGTATCATGTTACGGTGAAATCTCCAACCTCTGACTCAATTACCTCTATACCGCAAACGTCTCCTAAACCGAAGGCGTCTCTTACCGCTTCCTCTGCGTCAATCTCATCAAATGCTTCTACTTCTACCACAAGACTAACGCTATATTTGAATGTTCTCATGGCCTAAGTATAGCATGACTACCTTACAAGCACAACAATGAGTGTAGTAACCGCGACTAACAACTGTGTCACACCGACGATGGTCCTAATGACCTCCGCTTTGGTTTTAGCAGTTTTTAATCCCTTTTTCTCACTCATCGTAGTAGACCGGGTGAAGGGATTCGAACCCTCATTTTCATTCCGTTATGCACTACTGGTTCGTAGCCAGCGCCATTACACCCGGATATAGGAAAACTAGGAATGCGCATTCCTTAACTCAGACCGGATTCGAACCGATATCTCCCCATTTGAAGGGGCATGCTGCCATTGCACCACTGAAAAGTTTTCCTAAGAGACTTGTGCACAGTCTCCGAGCGAGTAGCGGGAGTCGAACCCGCGCCCTTTGAGTGGAAGTCAAAGATGCTACCGTAACACCTTACTCGCATTATTTAATACAGTGGGTAATCTCGGAGTCGAACCGAGTCAAAGTGGTACTTCACACCACCGCAAGTCCCCACCTGCGCATTACCCAAGACTAGTGGTTAGGGGAGTTAATAGCAGGATTGGCCCTTTAGGGGCAATACCACCTGACCTACGTATCGGCTACCAACCACCAGTAACTAAGACTACCATCATGAGCCTACTTTGTCAAGTATGTAACCTAACGCAATTAATACCGCGCCGGTACTCAGCAATATCCATAATGGCTTATAAGCAATATAACTATCCTTGTGCTCCATGAGGAAAGTAAAGGACTCGAACCCTCGCCGCTCCCGCGACGGCAATCGCTTTCAAGGCGATTTGCACTCCTTGTGCGCTACCTTCCATGCTGGTGATTCTATCCGTATACCCAGTCCTCTTACGTTAGATAGAATGCTTACTGGGACTTCAACCCTCAAAATTGTAGTTACCCGGCCAAATGCACCATTAGATATCATTAGTAACAAATATAACCAACCAGACACTTACCGCGCGTGCAGTTTTCTGTTAAGTAACCGTGCATGGGACAGGATTCGAACCTGCGAACCTTACGGAACTGTGTGTAAGACAGTATGCTTTAGCCTCTTGCATACCCATGCATATTTATTTTTCTATACCATCATACCATGCTAACTTAGACCATGCAAATTGTTTAGCAGTACGCCTCTTATGACAGTTTGCACATCGTACGTCACATTTAGCAATCTCTTCTGAAATTCTTGTCCAGCCATACATTTTAAACATATTACTAACCGCTGCAAATTTTTCCACATTATCACGATGGTCAAACTCTAATACGACCGGGTCTGCTTCACCGCAATCAACACAAGGATGCTCCAAAAGATATTCAAAAACCTTCCTGCGCATCTGGGTCAGCCACCGTTTGCCGGTCACATCATTTTTATCTCTACCATGAGCGGTCTTATAATAAGCCTTACGCTGTTCTCGATTGCATATTTTACATCTGGTTTGCAACCCATCTAGAGCGCGAGTACGTTTGTGAAATTCTGAGAGTGGCTTACTTACGCCGCATGATTGACAAATTTTCATATATCAACTATACCACAGTGGAATTACACTGTCAAATTTATACGTAAGTAAACCACTCTCACCAGTGTAACATAAAAGATACGGTCGTGTCAAGTCACACTGGCCTATTTAATTATTACCACGCTATACACTTAGCAAGGCCATATACATCTTCGTGACCTTTAGTTGAATATAAACTAACATACCGGGCGTCCTCTTCTGAAAGAGTAGGATTGAACCGGCCTGTCTTCGCCATCTGGTTGAGGTTCAGAGCCAACCTTAATGCGTGGCGTCTTTTCTTCGTAGTTGGGTCTTCTGCCAGTGCAAATGACTTAATGGTGTCTAGATACTTAGGAAACACTTGACTACCGGCTCGGAACGAGCGACGGTAGTCTTCAATTAAATCATTACCTATAACCATATCAGAGAACATGGCTTCGAGTGCCTGTGGCACTCCCGACTTACACATTTCTATCCATGTACCAAAGTCTACTACGAACGAGTCTTCATTACCGATTATTTTCTGTTTCGCATACCGGGCGCGAGTTTGTTTACCAAATCTGTGGTCTGTCTCAGCCTTAGTTACGACAGTATAAAAGTCATTATCGCTACCAGCATAAGCAAGTCCATAAAGACGACTACCGTGGACGGTCTTAAAAAGTATAGTTCTTTCCATGACCTTGTCCTCTCAGTGTGCAATATTACAATACTGGGTCGTCGCTAGTGCTATGAGTTACATATGGATAATATGGACGCGTGGTGGCCGGTGGCACCCATGGATTCTTACGCTTTATGGTACGTTCGGTGATTGTTCTACGAGTAAGATTACCATTTTCATCGAACTCTTCTTCTGTAATCTTCTCGGTCTCAACCTCTGCTGGCTGAGGCGCTTCTGGAAAATTGATAGTCATTTTACTCCTTATATAAGCGCCCGCGACCGGATTCGAACCGGCGTTCTTCTCCGTGACAGGGAGGTATGTTAGACCAGACTACACCACGCGAGCATTGGTCGAAAGTCCGCCACGCCACCAACGGTCTTGAACTTCCCCAAGTGGAAGCCCGTGCTAGAAACAATTACACTAACCTTCGAGTAGGACTACTGGGAGTTGAACCCAGAATACAATCTTATCAGGATTGTGTGATTACCATTTCACTATAGTCCGTCGCCGTAGGGTTACCCCTACGCTTTGTACGGGTGGGGAGAATCGAACTCCCATTATACTTGCTCCCAAAGCAAGAGCCATGCCATTAGGCGACACCCATTCGTCCACGCCATATATCTAATTGTATAATTGTTCTTTTTCTGTGACAATTAGCGCATAGTATTACAACGAGTACATTTTTTCATATATGCAACTATACTACGTTTGGAATTAAATGTCAAGTTCCAAACAGTCGGGATGGCAGGATTCGAACCTGCGATACTCTTGAATCCGAATCAAGCAGGCTGACCTGGCTGCCCCACACCCCGTTACTTACCTGTATAACCGTTTGCTCTTGCTGCTGCTTCTTGCATATGTGCCTTGTGCTTTGCCCTACGACGACTTGCTTCGCTACCGGGCGTATAAGGATATTTATGCCCATTTTGCCCCCACTGATATGCGGGCTTACCATCTTCTGTATATGTTCTATGTACTGGCATAATATCTCCCGCACCCTGTGTAGGAATCGAACCCACGTTAAGAGGTTTGGAATCTCTTGTCTTACCATTAGACCAACAGGATTTAAGAAGGACTTCCACCTTCGTCTTCCCATCTTAACACATCATCATCTATGGTGTCAAGAGGAAGTTCTACTACATCTTCTTCTGGTAGTTCTACATCTTCTACCGGCCGCTCCCGCCCATAGTCGAACGCCGTCTTAAGCAGACGGATGACATATTCCAAATCTTGTCTGTTAAACTCATCCATCTCGCACTTCCGTAAGGATTCGAACCTAAACTAAAACAGTCAGAGTGTTTTGTGCTGCCAATTACACTACGGAAGTAAGATGAGCACGAATACACGTGGAGTCGTGCTCATTTCTTACTATACACTACTTATATGTCGCTGTCAAGCGATATGGACAACAAACCATATAAAGAATACACCAGAAACAATCAACCAGATTGTGCGACCTAGTTTCGTGTCGGTGCGGAACCACAATCGTAAATGCTGGGATAGCGTGTCATTGCGGGTATCGTTCAATACCGCTACAGATTCTATAATTGCAAATATTGTACCCCAAACCAGCCATAATATAGTCCAAATAGTCATGTAATTAGTATATCATCAAACTTTTCTATATGCAAGAATACTGAAAGGCTCTACTGGCTCGAATACATAATATGATACGTAGTCAGTATCCCAGTCAAAACCTTCTATGTCGGTGTCGCATTCTAATCCAAACTCATCACCATTTGACTGTATAAATGACTCACCATGCTTAGATATATCATCCCACCAAGAATATCCAAATAGTTCACCGTCGCTCTTTCTCTTGATGACAGTAATCATATTTAGACCTTGGTAAAAATCATTATCTTCTAAGAATGCATTAATATAGTCATACTCTCTACCGGCGCGGTCAGTAATAGGACCATCGTTATGGTTGCGAACATCAAGGATGATTTCATCAACAGATTCAGTCTCACCAGTTTGTTCGAATACCGGCCAGTCTCGGTCTAGTCCTTTCACCTGATACGCCTCCACGCTGAAACATCATCCGCCACTATGCCCATATCATACTTCATACCGGTGGCATTAAAAGCACTAAAACGACCAGTTTGATTGTTTCTAGATGCCTTGAAAGTCATGCATTGAAAGGTAGTGTCTCCACCGCCACGAAACCATATCTTAATGGTTATCATACTATGTCCTATTCTCTAATTTCATAATGACCCATTGACCTATAATAGACAAGTGTGACTTACCGGCGATGTTATTGGCAAGATGCATCGCATCGTGCCAGTCTTCAAGATACATATTAGAATATTCTGTGCGGTAGTCACCTAGTTCAACACGCCACACTCCGTGGCGCTTGCGAACCTTCGGCTTATTCACCTAAAGTCTACCGCCTTGATTTTGGTTATGATGCGCTCTCCCTTGCGGTCGAACATAGGAACTACCGGCCGCGCTATGATTCCTTCTGCTTCGAAGTCACCCCAAGTAGACCTCATGGGTGGCACATGTATCATCTCTCCGGTGCCATGGTCTTGATAATCCCAACCAGATACTAGATGAATTGCATCGTATAATGTGCCAACGCCAACTATCGGTACAGAATCGATGCCCAACTTTGAAGCGATGTCATTTACATCCTTTCTATGTAACCACCAGCCGTCAATCTTAACATCAAATAAAACGAATGATGGGTCTGTGCGATAGTTACCGCCGTTCTGAATCTTTGGGCCATACCCTTCCCCAAAGAGAGTTACGTTGTCTAGCCCAGCATCTGTGAATAGACCCGATGTAAAGGTATCTTTTAGATATTCTAGCAGTGCTACAGGTATGGTAGCACTGTCGGAACGTCCACGCAAGTCAATCTTATTGAAGGTGTGTTGCCCATGTATATTAGACATTCCATAATGCCCAATACGTATGTTGGTGCCATCTACCTTCTCGGTAAACTCCCATTGATTACCGGCGAGGTATTCTAGTTCTGGTGTGGTCCAGGCATTATGAATCATCTTGCCCTTATTTGGGCCGTCTTGATATCTTTTCCAAAGTGTCTGTATCTTGTGATAAGTTTCCATTATAGTTCCTCCAATGGTCCATAGTTGGTTCTCAACCACTCTATACCGGCGCTGTATACTTGTCCAGTGTAGTCTGCCGTGGTGACCATGCCTCCGTCGTGAGCAAGCAACCAAACGGTTCCCTGTCGGTCACGAACATACTGCTTTTCATAATCTGTATTTGTTGGGAACCACGGATAAGTTTTATCCTGCATTTCAATACCTTTTCTCATATCAGAAAACATTACGACGAGTCTGAAAATCTCCTACATTTTTGAGTTTCGGAGGTTTGCATCAATCGTGTCTACTAGCCATTCGTTCTTGACCAAGTCTTTGCAGTGTGTCATGTAATGGTCGAAGTAGAATTTATTTTTGACCATCCACGCCAATACCGGTACGGTTGTATCGTCACCAGCCAAACTATAGGTAAATGAGATAGCCTCTCGCGGACACCAAAGCATGCCTTCGTCAGAGAAGAAGTCCAATGTAGCAATTGCTGCCTCAGAAGTAGTAACCCACTCCCAGGTATCGTCTGGTGGTTCCTCTATATTGTCAATCCAGAGTTTAAGTCCGTGGCTCATTGTAACCTCTCAATAGTACCGGCCGGTAGGCTGCACAGGATTTAACACCGCGATTTATGCCTACCGGCCAGTCTATCACTCAGAGTCTTCGCTGTCAAGGCCCTCTCGTAGCAAGGCAATGAAGTCTCTGATTTTCAATTGCGTTCTCCGCGTCTCGTCTTCGAGATGCATCAGGCGTGCAATTACTTCTTCATTATTCAAGATATCCAAGTGACCATCTAGCCTAGAT